>ERZ808044.664-NODE-664-length-30776-cov-4.443695_pt1 | contig 30776 bp, 27 predicted proteins | sample MGYA00380195_ERZ808044 | MGnify/ENA primary metagenome ERZ808044 (study PRJEB31490, sample SAMN06133423) | mouse gut metagenome | isolation source: Z7_2 | host: mice | place: China: Chengdu | collected 2015-05 ...
GGTGCCGTCGCCTCCGGCGCCGCGCCCGCGGCGGACGAAGCGCCCGGCTGCACCGGCGCGCTTGCCGGGGCCGCCGGCTGGCAGCCTGCCAGCAGCAGGGCGGCGGCGAGCAAAATAGCAGCTTGTTTTTTCATGGTTATGCTTCCCTTCCGGGGCAAACCGCCCCTCTGTATATACAGTGTCCCATTTCCTCCAATTTCTTCCCCGCTTTCCGGCCTTTTTGAAAAAAGGCCTCAGCGAAAAACTTTAATCGGCTGCGCGCCGGCCTTTTTGAAAAAAGGCCTCGGCGAAAAACTTTAGTCGGCTGCGCCGCGAACAGTGGGTTTGGCGCTGCGTTTATACATGCTGCGCCGCGAACAGCGGGGCAGGTCCTGCATAATTCGTTTTACGCCGCGGCGGTCAAAAGTTTTCGCCCGCCTTTTTTTAAAAGGCGGCGGGTGAAGGAGAAGGACAAGGCCCCTTGCGGGTTTTGTCCTTCTCCGAGGGCAGCGCCCTTATCCCCGGGCCGCAGCCCTCATAAAAGCGCGGCCCGCAGGCCGCAAGACACCTGTTCAGACGCAGAGCCTTGCGTCAGCAGGAAGCGTGACAGACGCCGCGCGGCTGGCGCGCTTCCTGCAAGATCCCCGCTTTCCGGCCTTTTTGAAAAAAGGCCTCGGCGAAAAACTTTAGTCGGCTGCGCCGCGAACAGTGGGTTTGGCGCTGCGTTGATACAGGCTGCGCCGCGAACAGCCGGTTTGGCGCTGCGTAATCAGGTTTTACGCGGCATAATCTGTCAAAAATCTTTGAGCGTTTCGCCGATGGGCGCCTGAATCAGCAGATCCGCGCCTGCGTCGAGCGGCGTGGGCGACATATTGATGACGGCAAGGCGGCCTTTGCAGTAGCGCACAAGCCCCGCGGCCGGATAAACGGCCAGGGAAGTGCCGCCGACGATCAAAAGATCCGCCTGGGAGAGCGCCTCGACCGCACCCATGAGCACCGTCTCGTCGAGCTGCTCCTCATAGAGCACAACGTCGGGCTTGATCGTGCCGCCGCAGGAACAGACCGGCACGCCCGGCGCGTCCAGAACCGCGTGTAAATCGTAAAATTTTCCGCAGCGCATACAGTGGTTGCGGTGAACCGAGCCGTGCAGCTCCAGCACATTTTTGCTGCCCGCGGCTTGATGCAGGCCGTCGATGTTCTGCGTGACGACAGCCGTCAGCTTTCCTTCCGACTCCAGATGCGCCAGGGCTTTATGCGCCGCATTCGGGCGCGCGTCGGGCGAGAGCATTTTCTCCCGATAAAATGCAAAGAACTCCTCCGGGCGCTCCATGAAAAAGGTATGGCTGACAATTGTTTCCGGCGGATAACGCCATTTTTGTCTGTAAAGTCCATCCGCGCTGCGAAAGTCCGGAATGCCGCTTTCTGTTGACACACCCGCTCCTCCAAAGAAAACAATCCGGCGGCTTTCGCCAATCATGCGCTTGAGGGCTTCGTTTTGTTCCATACTGAAAACTCCTTTCGCTGTACATCAATTCCACCAGCTTTTCAGGGTATTCATCCACATAAAATTGGTTCATTTTCACATATAGGGCTTGCATTTTTGGAAAATTATGCTATACTTATTGTAGTATCGGACAGGTAACAATCGCGCTTACTTCTCTCTTCCACACTCTTATATAGTGAAACAAGCGGGCTGCGTCGCAACGGCCCGCTTGTTTCCGTTTTATTGACTTTTTTTCCGATCAGCGCGCCGCGTGCGGATCTCCGCCTTTACTTCCGCGCCGACACGGTTTGAGTCAAGCAGCTTCTGCGCGGCCATACGCAGAGTCTGTTCATCCAGCCGCCCGCTTTCCAGCAGAACGGCTGTCCGCCGCGGAAATTTAATAAAACAGACCGACAGCGCCCAAGCCACGCCCATTTTGACATAATAGCCTTCATGATGCACTCCGGCCAACCATTCCAAAACACGGTCGATATACGCTTCGTCGATAAAATGGTCCATCAGCATCACAACGCCGAAACGCACGTCGAATTCACGCGGCGCAGACAGATACGGCGTCAAAAAACCGGCTGCCTGTTCCCGGCATTTGCCCACGGCGCGCAGACCGCCGCAGGTAACGTCGCAGACAGCCCAATTGTCAATGTGCGGCACAAACGCCGCCAAACGCGCAAACAGCTCGTCCGGCTCCATCCTTGCACAGCCGAGCACAAGTCCCTGGAGCATCGTCTCCTCATAGGTGTCGTGGCGCGCCGCCTCAAGATAACCGCGCCAATCGCCGCGAACCAGCTCGCGCGCGAGCTGGCGCAGCGCCGGGACACGCACGCCGAGCAGGTTTGTCACATCAGGCACCAGTTTTTGCTGAAACGCCTGATAGGCCGGATCCGCCAACGATCGGATGCGCGCCTGCAGGGCCTCGTAATCCTGTGGAGTCATCGTCTTTTCCTCTCCTTTGGGGCCGTCAGATCATAACTGTGGGCGATCATGCCGTCGAGCGCATCGTCGTCCAGTCCCGCGTTCAGCGTCACTGTGTTCCAATGCGTCTTGTTCATATGGTAGCCGGGCGCCACCTGAGGATACACCTGCCGCCAGAACTGAGCCTGCATCGGCTCACATTTGAGATTCAGGCACAATTTCCCGTCACGTTCAAAAACAAGCGCGTAACAGCGCCGGTTCGCGCATCGGCGCACCGCCGTCCAGTTCGGGTCCTCAAACGGCTGATCCTCATAAACATCCGGAAAGCATAAGCAGCGCTCCAACAGCTCCCGCCGTGTCACAGCCTACGCCTCGTATTCCATTTTTTCCGGCGTCCAGTCTGCGAGGACCGCCTGCATTTCCTCCGCGGCTTTGCGCGCGCCCGCAAGATCGTGCTCGCGGTAATTTCCGCATTCCGCCTCGGCCGCGCCGGGGATCTCGCCCTCATACGACGCGATAAAAGCGAACGTCTGCTTGAGCAGATCGATCACCTCCTGCCTGGAAATGCTGTCGCGCGTCAGAAAATAAAAGCCTGTACGGCAGCCCATCGGCCCCACATAGATGATGCGGTCGCCATAGGACGTGTTGCGCACGTACGTCGCGAATAAATGCTCATACGTGTGCAGCACGCCATTGGAAAGATAACTGCCGGCGTTTGGCCTGCGCATACGGATGTCGTATGTAACAACATCGCCGTCGACGCGCGAGACATAAAGTCCAGGTTTCAGTTTGGTGTGATCGACGGAAAAGCTTGCAATTCGTTCCATTGATAATCAGTCCTCCAAATACGGCAGGATGACCCGGTATGCCTCGCACAGCCGGTCGAACGAACAGGCGCAGTTGGCCGGGCTTGTCGACGGCAGGGCGGCGGCCGGGATGCCTGTCGCAGATTTTATATACTTTTCGTATAGATCAAATGCCTTTTTTCCAGTTGTAAAAATCGCACGGATATCGCCCGCGCGCAGAATCGGGGAAAGGTCGTTTGGCTTTGGGTCTTTAATCGACGCGTCGCTTGCGCCGGTAATCCCGCACGATTGCAGCACGTCCCACAGCGCGATGCGCCGGCTTAACATCAGGGCGGCTTTTTCTTCGTTCGAACGCGGCGCAGGTACGTCCAAAACAGCCGCCATCACGCGCCAGAAACGGTTTTGCGGATGGCCGTAAAAGAAGCCGGACGCGCGCGATTTGGGCGACGGAAAGGTGCCGAGCAGCAGCACGCGCGAGCGCGCGTCATAGACCGGCGCAATCGTATGGACAAGCCGCGCGGCGGACGCGCCAGACGGCATAGCGCCGCTCACGGTTTTTTCGCAGCGGCTTCCAGCAGCATGGAGAGCGCGTGCGACGCGGCAATATAGCGGATATAATCGCGCTCGCCCGTCTCAATCCCGCGTCCGAGACGAAGCTCTTTCACATCGCTGTACCACTCGCTGCTCACCGCCACGTACACCAGCCCCACCGGCTTTTCTTCGGTGCCGCCGCCGGGTCCGGCGACGCCGGTTGTCGAAACGCCGATATCAGCCCCGGCCAGCCGCCGGACGCCGTCGGCCATTTCACGCGCCGTCTGTTCTGAGACAGCGCCATACCGCGCAAGCGTCTCGCGCGCGACGCCGAGCACGCGTTCCTTGATCTCGTTGGCATAACTTGTAACGCCGCAGTCGAAAACGGCCGAGCAGCCGGGCACATCGGTCAGCCGCTTGGATACATAGCCGCCCGTGCAGCTTTCAGCACAGGCCGCCTTTAAACCCTTCTCCGTGAGCGCGCGCACAGCGGCCGTCTGCAAATCGCCCACATCGACGCCATAAATATACTGCGAAAAACGCTCGCAAAGCGACTGCACAACAGGCGCGGTCATCTCCTCCGCCTCCTGCTTTGTATGCGCGCGGGCTGTGACGCGCAGCATCACCTCGCCGTCCTTGGCATACGGCGCGAGCGTCGGGTTCTCCATCCGCTCCATCTCATCGCGCAGCTGCGCTTCGAGCGCGCTTTCGCCGATGCCGAAAAAGTGAATGCTGTGCGATACAAGCACATGATCGGAGCGGCGAGCCAGATAGGGCATGACCTGCTCGCGGAACATCGGCAGCATCTCGCGCGGAGGACCCGGCAGCATGATCGCGGTTTTCCCGCCGCCCTCCACAATCGCGCCCGGAGCGGTGCCGTTGTGGTTTTCCAGAACGATACAGCCGCGCGGCATCATCGCCTGTTTGAGGTTGTTTTCCGTCATCTGGCGGCCCACCTTATGGAAATAACAGTGCAGGTGCCTGGAGGACGGCTCGTGCAGCTCCAGCGGCACGCCGAAATAACCGGCGATCGTTTCCTTGCTTAAATCGTCGTAGGTCGGCCCAAGGCCGCCTGTCGTAATCACAATGGAGCTGCGTTCAAACGCCGCGGCGAGCGCCTCGCGCAGGCGCTCGGGATTGTCCCCGACAACCGTGTGCCGGTAGACGCCGACGCCAAGCTCCGCAAGCCCGCAGGAAATCTCCCGCGAATTGGTGTTGACAATGTTTCCAAGCAGAATCTCTGTGCCGATGCACAAAATTTCAGCAGAAGCGTTCACTGGAATCAGGCCTTTCAATTGATAAAATCGGGACATATGCACAGCAGAGCTGTTTGCTCCGCCGTTATGGCGCCGCGGCGGCCAGTCCCTTCGGGCTTGTCTGCCGCGAAGCGGCATGGTATAATTGCCCATCAGAAGGCGGTTGCCGCGCAAGCGGCGAGCCGCCGGGCATAAACCGGTATAATAACCGCTCTGCGGTTATTATACCATGTCCGCGAAGCGGCATGGTATAATTGCCCATCAAAAGGCGGTTGCCGCGCAAGCGGCGAGCCGCTGGGCATAACCCGGTATAATAACCGCTCTGCGGTTATTATACCACATTCATTTCTCAAAGAAAAGCCTTTTGTCCTGCTCATTCGGCCGCGGCGCCATTTACAGATCCCATCACTGAACCGGACCTTTATACCCTTTTATGTTTCACGTGAAACATCGCAGCTTTGTTTTCATTTCTTCAATCTGCTTTTAAGACGCAACAAAGCCGCCCGTTTGGGCGGCTTGTGTTGCAGGGAAACGTGTATTTATTTTACCAAACCACAGCCGCTTTTTCGGGCGCTGTCCTCCCTGCGGGCGGCCTGTGGCGGATGGCCTTCTTTGTTGTTCTATTATGCGCTGTGTGGACGGTATGCGCTTTTTTTCGGGATGCGCATCGTATAATTGATAAATTCCTCGTCCTCAAATTTTTCTGTATCAATATCGATCCCAGCCAGCTTCATCGTCGAAACCGCTTTTGTGATCGTATTCATGAAGATACGAAAGTCCTTCAGTACAAACAGCTTGGTCGCTTTCTGCTCCGGCTTTACAGGCGCAGGTTCCGGCGCCGCAGTCAGCATTGTCTCAATCAACCGTTCCGTTTCACCCACATTCAGGCGTTCATGCGTAATCGTTTCCAACGCGGCTTCGATCTGTTGATCGCTTTCCAGCTTCAGCAGCGCCCTTGCATGGCGCTCTGTCAATCCTGCATCAAGCATCCGCCTGCGCAGTTCTTCGCTGAAATTGAGCAGCCGCAGCTTGTTAGCAATCGTAGACTGTGCTTTTCCCAACCGTTTTGCCACCTGTTGCTGCGTCATATCGCACAGCTCCATCAGCCTGCGGATTCCCTGCGCTTCCTCAAAATAGTTGAGGTCTTTGCGCTGTAAATTCTCAATCAGCGCAAAAACGGCCGATTTTTCATTATCAAACTGTTCCACAATCGCGGGGATTTTATCAATCCCATTCATGCGGCACGCCATCAAGCGCCGTTCGCCTGCGATCAGTTCATAGCCGCTTCCAACAGCGCGCACTGTCACAGGCTGGAGCAGGCCGCTCTGTGCAATGCTGTCTGCCAGTTCCTGCATGGCGCGCGGTTCAAATTGACGCCGCGGTTGATAGGGGCTGCGCACGATGCGGTCAACATCGATCAGAACAACACGGTTGACGGTCCGTTGCTTTGAAAACTTCATGCTCCCCGCATCCTTTCTTTATCTTGTCCATGCCTGCATCATACCATGAAATATTCCAAATTTCCAGCACTTTTCATCGCAGAAAATAGCAAAATCCGCCGGTGTTTTCATTACACCAGCGGATTTTTTGCTATTTTAGCATGTGGTCTTGGATATTTTGTCGATGTCTGCGATCTTTTTTTTATCAGCACAATCGCCCGGCCGCTTCCATCAGGCAGCCCAAGGCGCTTGACCGCTTTCAGTTCCCCACCCAGCAGATGAACAGCGCGCCCAGCTTCGGCACATTCCTTGTCACAATCATTCCCCTTATATGCAGCAAATATTCCCCCGACCCTGACAAATGGCAGGCAATATTCACTCAATTCATACAGCCGTGCGACAGCGCGCGAAACAGCCATATCATATTTTTCGCGATAGACCGGGCTTCGTCCCACCTCCTCCGCACGTGCATGAATACATTCATTGTCCTGTCCCAGGGACTGTGACAGTTCTTGCAGGAATGTAATCCGTTTATTCAGACTGTCCAGCAGCGTCAAATGCAGGTCCGGTCGTGCAATTTTCAGCGGAACGGACGGAAAGCCCGCCCCTGTTCCGACATCGACAAGCCGCGCCCCCTGCGGGATGGGGCAAAGCGACAGCAACGACAGACTGTCGACAAAATGCTTGATCACAATTTCCTGTGGTTCAGTGATTGCTGTCAGATTCATTTTTGCATTCCATTCAACCAACAGCGCCGCATAACGGTCAAAAGCATCCAACTGCGCAGTGTCAAGCGTTACGCCGAAACCGGCCGCATATTCTTTTAACATGTCCCGTTCAATCATTTGTTTCCTCCCCTGCCTTCTGTGTGGATGCATGGTGCTGACTGAGCCAAATCAACAGCACAGACACATCCGCCGGACTGACGCCGCTGATACGCGATGCCTGCCCGATGTTCAATGGCCGCAGGCGCATCAATTTCTCGACGGCTTCCAGCCGCAGCCCGCCGATCGATTGATAATCCAGATCGCCTGGAAGCTGCTTTCCCTCCAAACGCCGCATCTGCTCCACCTGCTCAAGCTGCTTTTTGATATATCCTTCATATTTAATTGTTATTTCCACCTGTTCGCAGACCTGTGCGGGCAAGTCAGGGCGCTCTGGATCGAAGGGTGCAAGCGATGCATAGGAAAGCTGAGGCCGTTTGAGCAGCTCACAAAGACGCATCCCCGTTGCAATAGGCGATGTTTCACGTGAAACAAGCAACGCATTTAATTTTTCATTTGGCGCTGTATGCACCGCACGCAGACGCCTTATCTCCCCTTCCACCAGTTCTCGCTTTTTCAGGAACGCTGCCCAGCGCTCCGCTCCGATCAAACCGATTTCATATCCAACCGGCGTCAAACGCATGTCCGCGTTGTCCTGTCTTAAAATCAAACGGTATTCCGATCGTGATGTCATCATTCTGTATGGATCGTTGCAGCCTTTCACAACAAGATCATCAATCAAGGTCCCAATATAACTGCTCGCACGGTCAAGCACAAGCGGCGTTTTTCCCTGTACGGCACGCGCAGCGTTGATACCAGCGATCAAACCTTGCGCGGCCGCTTCCTCATAGCCGGAGGTGCCGTTGAACTGGCCCGCACCATAAAGCCCGCGCACTGCCTTGCATTCCAGCGTCGCCTGCAAACAGGTTGGATCAAGGCAATCATATTCGATTGCATAGGCGTTGCGCATAATGCGTATCTGTTCAAAGCCCTTCACTGTCCTGTACAGCTTTACCTGTACTTCCTCCGGCAAGGACGAAGACATACCCTGCAAATAAACCTCATTCGTATCAAGCCCCATCGGTTCAATGAAAATCTGATGACGCGGCTTATCAGAAAAACGCACAACCTTATCCTCAATACTTGGACAATAGCGCGGCCCAATCCCTTCAATCTGTCCGCTGTAAAGCGGCGACCGGTGCAGATTTTCCAATATAACGCGATGCGTCTGTTCATTTGTATATGCGATATGACAAACTGCTCTGTTTTTCAGCATTCCCCCGTCTGTTTCGAAGGAAAAGGGGGTAATCGGATCGTCACCCTCCTGTACCTCCAGCGATTGAAAATCAATCGACCGGCGGTCGGCGCGCGCGGGTGTTCCTGTTTTAAAACGGCGCAGCGGCAAACCAAGACGCTCAAGCGCCGCGGTCAGTTGATCCGCTGCATGCAAACCGTCAGGCCCGCTTTGCGCTGTATACTCTCCAACAAAAATACGCCCACGTAAATAAGTACCTGTACAGAGAATAACCGCACGCGCATGATAAAGCGCACCCAACGCTGTCACAACAGACTCAACCGCACCGTCGGATGCCCTGATATCCACTATTTCCGCCTGTATTACATCAAGTCGATCCTGATTCTCCACCGCATGCTTCATATACCGGTGATAATCCTTTCGGTCCGTCTGTGCGCGCAGTGAATGGACCGCCGGTCCCTTCCCCCTGTTAAGCATGCGGCTTTGAAGCATTGTCGCATCAGCAGCACGTCCCATCTCACCGCCGAGCGCGTCAATCTCACGCACAAGATGCCCTTTCGCCGTTCCACCGATCGATGGATTACAGGGCATATTTCCGATTGCATCAAGCGACATGGTAAACAGCACCGTTTGCGCGCCAAGCCGCGCAGCAGCTAAGGCGGCCTCTATACCTGCATGTCCACCTCCAATAACCGCAATTTCATACGTTCCCGCTTCATAATCCATCCATGATTCCCCCTTCTGCATGTCACTTTCCTACACAAAACCGTGAAAACACAGAATCAACAACCGCCTGTGACGCACGCTTTCCTGTCAATTCCAACAGCGCATCGAGCGCGCGCTCGATACAAACAGCAACCGCATCGTAGGAAACACCGTTTTCCAAAGCCTCTACCGCCTCCCGCAGCTCCCCGGCGGCAGCCATCACCGCCGCTCGCTGACGCGTATTTGCTACTATCGCAGCGGAACTGTCAAAGGCGCCCAATCCCGCCATTTCAGTCAATACCTCCGTCAAAGGCTTCATGATATTGGTGTCATGCGCTGAAATCGAAAGTACGCGCTTAAAATCCGATGCAAAGGCTTGTGCATCGAGCACCTGCATCAAATCGGCCTTATTGACCAAGGCAAGCGCGTTCAATCCACGACAAGCTTCCATAACGCGCCGGTCATCCCCTGTCAACGGCTCCGATCCGTCAAACACAGCCAATACAAGCTGCGCCCTCTCTATCTGTTCAAGCGCCAAGCCGACGCCCTCCTGCTCGATTGGATCATCCGGCTTTCGTATTCCAGCCGTATCTGTGAGATGAAAAACAAAACCGCCGCATAAAACCGTATCGCTGACAAGATCGCGCGTTGTCCCAGGAATATCCGAAACAATACTCCGCTTCACGCCTGTCATCAAATTCATCAACGAAGATTTTCCCACATTTGGCCGACCCACAATCACAGTTTCGATACCCTCGCGCACAAGGCGTCCCGTTTCATACGATCCAGCCAGACTGTCGAGCCTTTGAAGGCACTTTGCCAAATCACACTGTAAAGCGTTCGGATCAACCGCTTCTATTTCTTCCTCTGGATAATCAATCCAAGCAGACAGATGCGCCGCAAAATAAGTCAGCCTGTCCGCAATCTCCCCTACACATCGATAAAGCGCACCGCCGCGCGCCGATAAAGCCGCGCGAGCCGCCTGTCCGCCGTGCGCAGAGATTAGATCGATCACCGCCTCAGCCTGCGTCAGATCAAGTTTTCCGTTTAGAAACGCCCGTTTCGTAAATTCTCCTGCCAGAGCAGGACGGGCGCCATTCTTACAACAGGCATTCAAAAGACGGTCCATTAAATAAACGCCGCCATGTGCGGATATCTCGACGATATCCTCGCCTGTATAGCTGTGCGGCCCACGAAAAGCAGTGACGATCACTTCGTCAATCGGTCCCTCCTGATCAGCGGCCAGACCATAGGCGCAGGTATAGCCCGCGAGTGAGGAAACCCTCCCGCCTTTCGCTAAGCGCACGATTCTTTCAGCCGTACCAAAAGCATCCGGTCCCGAAATTCTAACGATTCCAATTCCACCTGTTCCAAGCGGCGTTGCAATCGCCGCAATCGTATCGATTTCACCCATAACAATCCTCCACTACACCGATAAAGGCAGTCAACAAAAACATCATAAAGCTGCATTCCCTGTTTTACGTTTATTGACAAAGGGGAGGATGTTTCACGTGAAACATCCTCCCCCACGATCATCAAACACTTAAAGATCAATCTTTCCATACAACGGCAGATCATCACCCTCATGGCGCGCCTGCTGGCGGACAGGCTTCTGCTGCGTCCTTGGTATTGGCTGTGCAGGGCGTTCCAATGCGCCTTCGCGCTCCAATTCGGCAGCATAAGCGCGGTCTACCTCTGTCGATGTCGGCTTAACCGTCTCCCCACGCGTCGCGCGGTCGTCGCGTCGAGGACCGCGTTCCCTGCGCGGCGCGCGTTCACTCCTCTGCTCCGAATGCTCGCCATCGCGCGGCACACGTTCGTCACGACGCGCCGTACGATTTGCTCCCGCACGTCCACGTCCTCCCCGGCCGCCCCTTCCGCCGCCCTGCAGCGGACGCGGATTTATCGGCGATATCACAACACGACGATTCGGTTCCTCTCCTGTCGACGACGAGGTAACACCCTCTATTCTCGCAACAGTCGAATGGATAATCCTGCGTTCATAAGGATTCATCGGCTCAAGCGTTGAAGGACGGCCATAGCGCAAAACGCCTGCGGCAAGCTTTTGCGCTAGCTGCTCAAGCGTCCTCTCACGTTTTTCACGATAATTTCCAGAATCGATCGTTACACGGATGTAATCTCCTTCCTCCCGGTTGGCTACAAGGCTGGAAAGATATTGCAGCGCGTCAAGCGTTTCTCCGCGGCGCCCAATGATCACGCCCAGTCCATCCCCGGTCAGACGCAGAACCACGCCATTTTCCGTTCTCGCAACGCTTAATTCAGCGTCAATTTCCATTGCATTTAAAACACCGCGCACATATTCAGCCGCAACGCGCGCCTTCCCTTCAACCTTCTCAACTTCGACAAACGTGATTGTTTGAGCCGCCTTTTCCTGCTTTTCCATCCCAACATGTTCATTTTTATCCTGCTTCTTCGCAGTCTCAACTTGTGCGCGTGCCGGCTGTTCACGTTTCGGCTCACGTTTCGGAACAGACTTCTGCGGCTTCTTTTCAGACTGCGACGCTCTGTCCGCCCTCTGTTCCTTTGTAGGCGCCGCCTGCACCTCTTTGGGCGCCGGCTGCCTGTCCTTCTTTATTTCCGAAACAGGCTCCGGTTCTTCGACAAAAACACGTACCCGCGCGGGCGTATTGCGCAAGCCGAGAAAGCCGCGTTTCGGCAATGTTATAATCTCAAAATCCACCGCGTCGCGCTGAACGCCAAGCTCTTTACAAGCCAGTTCGATTGCATCTTCAACATTGCGTGCTTCTTTTATTACCTCACGCATCCTTGACACCTCCGATAATATAGGGGCTGTTGACAAACCAAGCCGTGCCGATAATGAAAGCAGACTTTTCGGCTGATAAAACAAAAAACGCAGGATGCCCTTCGGGGCTTCACAATTTTTTTGTAACTGATTCCGGAATCAAGCGCCGCTGTTTTGGCTGCGGCGGCTTTGTCAACAGGCCCATTAAGGGACGCTTGTACACCCATCGTCTCTTTGCGCCCCATACTCCGGGCGGTCTGCAGAATTTTTTTCTGCAACGTTGTTTTGGAGGATTCACCCGGTTTTCCGCTTTCGTAATCTTATGATTTCAGGTCGTCGTCCGTTACCTCTGCATATGTCTCGCCGTATTTCTCCGCGTCGCGTTTGCGCGCAGCAGCCAGCTTCAGGCGGTTGATTTCCTTTTGGGAAAGCGCCTGCTCAATATCCGTTTCTCCACGTTCACGCGCGCGTTTCTTCGCCTCTATTTTCGCCTGCCGTTCGGCCTCCCTGCGCTCCTCTGCTTCCTTGCGCGCTTTTTCTGCAAGCTCCTTGGGATTCATAAATTTATTAAGCAGATACGTTTGAACGGCCATCAGGATATTAGAAATAATCCAGTACACGCCAAGTCCCGCCGGCACCACGAAGGAAATCCATGCGGACATCAAAGGCATCATAATCATCATACTTTTAGACATGCCGGCAGCGGCAGCGGCGTTTCCGCTCATATCGGCCGTCTGACGCATCGATACAAACGAAACGAGCAGCGACGTTAAAAATGAAAAGATCGGAATCAGAATCAACAGATTCAGCGCAAACGTCGGCTGCTGCGTCAAATCGATCGGCCCGATCGACAGATCGAGCGTCTGCACCTTCGATACAAAATCGCCAAGTCCGGAAAAGGCGTCAGGATTTGTATTCACCGCATCAATAATACGGATTTGGCGCGAATAATCCTTTGCCAAATTCGCATTATTCAACACCGTCGCCGCTATCTCAGTCGCCTGATCGATCACAGGACCGCTGATACGCAGCAGATGCGTGATCGGGCGCTGAATCACGTCATAAAGACCAAAGAGGATGGGCATCTGAATGAGCATGGGCAGACAACCCGAGGCCGGATTGTAATGCTCCTCCTCATAGAGCTTCATCATTTCCTCATTCATTTTTTCACGGTTGTTCGCGTATTTTTTCTGTATTTCCTCCATACGCGGCCGGAAAATCTGCATTTTTACCATCGATTTTTGCTGTTTAATCGACAGCGGCACCAGGCAGACGCGCACAATCAAAGTAAACAGCACAAGCGCGACGCCATAAATCGGAAGGACCTTGAAACACGCCCACATAATCCATCCGAGCGGATAGCCAAATATCGTATAAATTAAGGACATCTGCTTTATTTCTCCTTCTTGATAGTTCGCCGCGGCAGCGTCTCAGGCACATGATCAATCCCGCCCGGATGAAACGGATGACATTTCAAAATCCGTTTGACCGCAAGCCAGCCTCCGCGCAGCGCGCCAAAACGGGAAATCGCCGTCAGCGCGTATTCAGAACACGTTGGATAAAACCGGCAGGTAGAATGCGGCTTGAGCGGTGAAAGATATCTTCTGTAAAAACGGATCGCCGCAAGCAGAAACGCCTTCACCTCAACAATCCCAGCTTTTCACAGGCGCGCCGCAGCGCTTCAAGCACCTGCTGCATGGAAACGAACGCTGTCCTAACGCGCGCGACAAGAACAAAATCATATCCTTGCGCAAGCTCCTGTTCAATCAAATAAAACGCCTCGCGCATAACCCGGCGCGCTCGGTTGCGCTTAACAGCCTTTCCCACTTTTTTAGTTGCGGTCAGCCCCAGCCGGTTTTCCCCGCTCCTGTTTTTAAGGGCATAGACAACAAGCACAGGTGTAGCAAAGGAACGGCCTCTGTAATAAGCCCGTTTAAATTCCTTATTCAATGTCAGCGTTTGGATTTTCGCCATGCTATCTGTCCTCCAGAGCGAACAGCGCGCAGCCTTGCGGCGTGCCGTCCGGCGCGGACAATGATAAAAATAAAGGCCACAACGCAAGCTGTGGCCATATCCGCGGCGTCGGTCATCAGCCGCCTGTCTGTTTATGCGCTTAATGGGTCAGGCGCGCCCTTCCCTTTGCCCGCCTGCGGGCCAAAACCTTGCGTCCGTTGCGAGTCGCCATACGTTTACGGAAACCGTGCTCCTTTTTTCTCTGAAGCTTTTTCGGCTGATACGTTCTTACCATCGTTAAACCTCCCCTCGTCAAGGATGCGCAAAAGAACCGCTTTAGCACTGCGTTTTCACCGGCGCCCCGCGGTTCCTTCTTTTTTACCTTGCAGATAAGCATTATACCGCATGTCACGGGTTGTTGTCAATACCTCTGGCTATTTTTGCCGGCTGTCGCCGCAGCCTGGCGGTCATTGAAAGAAGTATATACTATATAATAATGTCTATGCAGCCACCCGTTGAATACTTGAAAGAATCCTGAATCTATGTTATGATAAAAAAGATATCGGTTCCGTTGAAGGACTGTGTAAAAAGCGCCGGTTTAAACAGACGCCCGCTGCGTTCTCAACCGGTTATCCACTCAGATTATTGGGAGGAGTACCCCTGTTATGGATTCATTCGCAGAATTATTTGCTCTTGTCCTTGACCTCTGCAAAAATCAGATCTCCGACGTCGCCTTTAACCTGTGGCTCAAGGATATCATTCCTCTGCGCTTGGAAGGCTCGGCCGCTTTCCTTCAGGTTAATTCCGAATTTAAAATGAACATTATCCGTGAAAAATATACTTCCATCCTCAAGTCGGCTTTTGAAACGACGTTGGGTTTTCCGGTCGATGTCATCATTACCTGCGAAACGCCGCAGCCGGCTGAAAAACCGGCCGGGCCGCCGCCTTCCGACGCGGCGGCCGTCAACGGTGAATATGACTATACGTTTGATACGTTTATCGTCGGCTCCTCCAATAAATTTGCACATGCAGCCTCCCTTGCTGTCGCGGCCAACCCCGCAAATGCCTATAACCCGCTGTTTATTTACGGAGGCTCCGGTCTTGGCAAAACGCATCTTCTATACGCCATCTGTGCTGAAATCCGCAAAAACCGCCCAAATTATAACATCATCTATGTAAAGGGCGACGAATTTGCCAATGATATTATCACAGCCATCCGCGACCAGCGCACGGCTGAATTCCGCGAACGATACCGTAAAGCCGACGTGCTGCTCGTAGACGATATTCAATTCATCGGCGGCAAGGAAAGCACACAGGAAGAATTTTTCCATACCTTTAATACACTATACGAATCAAACAAGCAGATTGTACTTGCGTCCGACCGTCCGCCCAAGGAGATCAAAACGTTGGAGGACCGCCTGCGTACACGCTTTGAATGGGGTCTTTTGGCAGATATTCAGATCCCGGATTTTGAAACGCGCATTGCAATCATCCGGCGCAAAGCGCAGCTTCTCGATATTCAGATGCCGGATGATGTCGCTGAATATATTGCCAATCGCCTTAAAACAAATATCCGCCAGCTTGAAGGGACTGTCAAAAAACTGAAAGCCTATAAGCTGCTGCAGGGAACAAACCCTTCTATTATGATCGCACAGAATGCGATCCGTGACATCCTCAACGACAACCAGCCGGTCCCTGTCACTGTCGAGCGCATCATTTCCGAGGTGGGACGCACATACGGCATCTCGCCGCAGGACATCCGTTCAAACAAGCGCAGCGCGCAGATATCAGCGGCCCGTCAGATTTCTATTTATATCGTCCGTGAAATCACCCAAATGTCGATGTCTACCATCGGCGACGAATTCGGCGGCCGCGATCACAGTACAATTGTTTATGCAATTCAGCAGGTTGAAAAAAACATGAATAACGATTTGCGGTATAAGGAAACGATTGAGGATATTATAAAAAATATCCGTGACAGCTAGTTTTTCACATTCTACTTTTCCACATTTTCCCCAATGTGGAAAACAACCTGAAAAGTCTTCCACGTTTTCCACGAAGTTTTCCACATTTTTTCTCATTTAACATCCAGTTTTCCACAGCATCGTTAATATCAATGCGCTTTTTAAAGATTTTCACAATTCTGCAACGACACTCTCCAATGAAAAAAAGCTTCTAAATTGGCTCTGCAAGCCACTCTGCAAGCTTTTATACATCTCAACGTCCCCTACTACTACTACGATCCTTATATACTTACTTTCTTATAATAAGGACGGAAAATAGGAGTGTGGAAACATAAACTGCATGTGAACCACGAAAGGAACAGTCTTTTGGTATAGCCCGATAAGCTCAATGCCTATCCCACTGTTCGCGGCACAGCCGATTAAAGTTTTTCGCTTCAGCCTTTTTTCAAAAAGGCTGAAGCGCAGCCGACTAAAGTTTTTTGACATACCTTTTTTCAAAAAAGGTATGAGGCTTTTTTGAAAAAAGGCCGGAAAGGAGATATTTATGCAATTAATATGTGATAAGCAGCTATTAGTGGATGCGGTTGCAAACGTTTCGCGTGCTGTTTCTTCCAAAAATACGCTGGCTGCGCTGGAAGGCGTTTTGCTTCGCGCTAAAAATAATACGCTTTCCCTTACTGGCTACGACCTTGAACTGGCAATTTCAACAGAGATTGAAGCGGATGTACGCGAAGCAGGTGAAATTGTTTTGTCCGCGCGTATTTTCCTTGATATGATCCGCCGGATGCCCAGCGAGCAAATCAGCATCTCAAGCGACGCAAAAATGTTGACGCTCGTAAAAGGCTCCATGACCGAATACACCATTCTCGGGCTTCCCGCTTCGGAGTATCCGGAACTGCCTGGCGTTTCTGAAACGACGGAGCTTTCAATTCCGCAGGCGGCTTTAAAAAATATGATCAGCCAAACGCTTTTCGCGATTGCGGTCAGCGACAGCAAGCCGGTTCATACTGGTTCCCTCTTTGATATTAAGGGCGGCGAGCTGTGCCTTGTATCTGTTGACGGTTACCGTCTGGCGCTGCGCCGCGAAAAGGTGGCGTTTGACGAAACTCTTTCCTTTATCGTGCCGGGGAAATCGCTCTCCGAGGTTTCAAAGCTGCTGCGCGATGAGGAAGGGGATGTCGATCTTGGCGTAGCGCGGCGTCATATTATCTTTCGTACAGGCAGCTACCGCATTGTATCGCGCCTGCTTGAGGGCGAATTTCTCGATTATCGCGCCGCCATTCCAGAGGGTGGAGCGACGACAGTAAAAATCGGCACGCGCGATTTGATCAGCGCGATCGACCGCGCGTCGCTGCTGATCTCAGATAATATAAAAAGCCCTCTGCGCATGAAATTTGAAGAAGGGCTGATTAAAATTTCGTGTTCCACGGCCATCGGTAAGGCGTATGATGAAATTCGCTGCGAACAGAGCGGCGACGATGTGGAAATCGGTTTTAACAGCCGATATATGCTCGACGCGCTTAAAGCGAGCGAAGGAGACGAAATCCGCGTGCTGATTAACGGTCCCCTCTCCCCCATCAAGCTGATGCCGGTCGAAGGCGATGCGTTCGTGTTCCTCGTGCTGCCGGTGCGCCTCAAATCAGAATAAGCGGCGAAAGGATGTCCCTATGCAGGTAACAATCACAACGCCGTTTATCAAGCTGGACGCGCTTTTGAAATTTGCGGGCGCCGTACAGACTGGCGGTCAGGCGAAGGAATGGATAACAGGCGGCATGGTGCGGGTAAACGGAGAACTATGCGCAATGCGCGGCAAAAAGATCAGGCCGGGCGATCTTGTAAACGTTGGAGAGCTTGAAATCGAGGTTTGCGCGTGAGAATTGATCGAATCCGTATTACAGATTTCCGCAACATTGCATCACTGGAGCTTGCGCTCTGTCCCGGCGCCAATGTGATCTATGGCGACAATGGTCAGGGAAAGACAAACTTTATTGAAGCAGTGTGGATGTGTACGGGAGCTAAAAGCTTCCGCGGCGCAAAGGATGCGCAGCTTGTGCGCTTCGGCGCGCCGCAGGCGGCGGTTGAAGCTGGTTTTTATGCGGCCGGACGCGAACAGAAGGCGCTTTTGACGATTGAAAAACGCCGCGCCGCCGCGCTCAATGAGGTCCCGTTGAAAAGCGCGGCAGAGCTGGCGGGCCAGTTCTGTGCCGTTGTTTTTTCGCCTGCGCATCTGACGCTTGTAAAAAACGGGCCGCAGGAAAAGCGGCGTTTTATTGATACGTCGATTTGTCAGATCAAGCCTAAATACATTCATGTTCTCAATCAATACACAAGGGTGCTTGATCAGCGAAACCGGCTTCTGAAGGATATTATGTATGAAACAAGCTTGTTTGATACGCTCGATATATGGGATGCGCGCCTGGCGGCATATGGCGCAGTTGTAATAAAAACGCGCGCGACGTTTCTGGAGCGGCTTGCGCCGTGCGCACAGGAGATTTACGGTGGTCTTGCAGGCGGACGCGAGAAGTTTGGAGCGCGGTATGCGCCGTCTCTGGCTGTCGATCCAGGAGCGTCGATGAGCGAAATCGAACAGCGTGCGCTTGAGGATCTGCGGGCACACCGCGGTGAGGATATCCGCACACGAATGACAGGAGCCGGACCGCACCGCGACGATATAGATTTGACGCTTGACGGGCAGAGCGCGCGCGCATTTGGTTCTCAGGGACAGCAGCGAAGCTGTGTGTTGGCGCTCAAGCTCGCCGAATGCGAGTTGATCCGTGAAACGCTCGGCGAATATCCGGTTGTGCTGCTCGACGATGTGATGAGCGAGCTTGACGCAGCGCGGCGCGATTATTTGCTCAATCATTTGCAGGGACGGCAAATTATAATGACAAGCTGTGATGGCAGTGATTTCAAGGGATTGTCCAGCGGCGTGTCTGTGCGGATCGAAGACGGCCGCGCCGCAGCCAGCAGCAGCCATGGGATGGACAGCGTGAAAGAACAGGAGGAATAGCATGTATTTGCATCTTGGGCAGGATACCGTTGTCCGAACCGGCGATGTCGTCGGGATTTTTGATCTGGAGAACAGCTCCGTATCGAAAATCACAAAGGAGTTTCTTGCAAAATCGGAACAAGGCGGACGTGTTGTCAATGTGTCCTATGAGCTGCCAAAATCGTTTGTGATCTGTGTTGAAGGACAAAAATCAACCGTCTACATCACACAGATTTCTTCTACGACGCTGAAAAAACGCGCCGGGTTTATAGATGGCATCTCCAATGTATGAAAAACAGCATCCTGAAAGGAGTGGATACAGTGGGGGATCAAAACGAGCTGAATCCCGGTATTGTGCCGGATGAGCAGGAGTACGACGGTTCACAAATACAGGTCCTGGAGGGCCTGGAGGCGGTGCGCAAGCGCCCTGGCATGTATATTGGATCGACCGGACCGCGCGGCCTGCATCATCTGGTGTATGAAATCGTCGATAACTCGATTGACGAAGCATTGGCTGGACACTGCACAAAGATTGAAGTCGATTTGCTGCCTGGGAATATCGTAAAGGTAAGCGACAATGGGCGCGGAATCCCGGTTGGTATCCAGCCAAAACTTGGCATCCCGGCTGTTACGGTCGTCTTTACGGTGCTGCACGCAGGCGGTAAATTCGGCGGCAGCGGCTACAAGGTGTCGGGCGGACTGCACGGAGTGGGCGCGTCGGTTGTAAATGCGTTGTCTGAATGGCTTGAGGTCGAGGTCTGCGACGGGAGCGCGCGGTATTATCAAAGGTTTGAACGCGGAGTAGCGGTGGAACCGCTTAAAAATACCGGACCGACAGAGGAAAAGGGAACCAGCGTTGCCTTTAAAGCTGACGCGGCAATTTTTGAAGAAACGACGGAATACGATTATGATACGCTTTTGCGGCGCTTGCGCGAGCAGGCGTTCTTAAACGCGGGCGTTTATATTGTTCTGCGCGATCAGCGTGGGACAGAGCCGGTTGAGGAGCATCTCCATTACGAGGGAGGCATTCGAAGCTTTGTTGAACACATCCATAAATCAAAGGGTGTGGAGCCGATTCATGACGAAATCATTTATTTGGCGGCGCGCGACGGCGATAATACAGCCGAGGTTGCCATGCAGTATAACGACAGTTATACGGATTTAATTCTATCATTTGCCAACAATATCCACACGACGGATGGCGGTACGCATGAATCCGGCTTTAAAACGGCTTTGACGCGCACAATGAACGATTATGCGCATAAATATAAGCTGCTTAAGGACGATGAAAAGTTTTCGGGCGAGGATGTGCTTGAAGGGCTGACAGCGATTGTCTCCGTCAAGCTGACAGACGCGCAGTTCGAGGGACAGACAAAGGCGAGGCTGGGCAACACGCAGATGCGTGCAATGGTCAGTTCCCTTGTCTATGAAAAGCTGACGACGTATTACGAGGAAAACCCGGCGGTTGCTAAGGCGATTATCGAAAAGTCGATCAATGCCTCGCGCGCGCGAGAGGCTGCGCGACGTGCGCGCGATGTCGCGCGGCGCAAATCGGCGCTTGAGACGGCTTCCCTGCCTGGTAAGCTTGCCGACTGTTCGCAGCGCGGCCGGGATGGAACGGAAATCTATATCGTCGAGGGTGATTCGGCGGGCGGTTCCGCTAAGATGGGACGTGACCGGCGGTTCCAGGCGATTTTGCCGTTGTGGGGCAAAATGCTCAATGTGGAAAAGGCCCGTCTCGACAAGGTGTATGGAAACGACAAGCTCATGCCTGTTATTACGGCGCTTGGGACCGGTATCGGCGATGAATTCGACATCGAAAAGCTTCGCTATGGCAAGGTTATCATTATGGCCGATGCCGATGTCGACGGCAGCCATATCCGAACACTGCTGCTCACTTTCTTTTTCCGTTTTATGCGTCCTTTGATCGAACATGGTCATGTTTGTATCGCACAGCCTCCGCTGTTTAAGGTCAGCCGCGGCAAGCAGGTGCGGTATGCATTTTCCGATGAGGAGCGCGATCAGTATATCCGCGAGCTTTGCCCGGATGGAAGCGGGAAAGCGGATGTACAGCGGTATAAGGGTCTTGGAGAGATGGACCCCGAACAGCTATGGGAGACGACCATGGACCCGCGCAACCGCACGATGCTGCGGGTGGAGATGGCCGATGCGATCCGTGCCGATGAAATCTTTACAGTGCTGATGGGCGACAAGGTAGCGCCGCGCAAGGACTTTATCGAGCAAAATGCCAAATACGTTCAGAACCTTGATATTTGATGGAGGCGAACGGGCTTTTGGACCGGGGCTGGAAAGGAGACGACACATGCAGGAACAGGAAAACAGCAGACAGCAGCCGGACGAAGCGCCGGCCGGGGATGTGCAGGAACAAAGCGGCGCGCCGTCTGAGCAGAATCAACCGGCGCAAGTCATGCAGGAGGAAACGGCGCAGATGCCGGCTGAAGCAAAGGAATCGGACGCTTTGGCAAAGCAGGCGGATGAAACGGAAGACGGCGAGACGGCGTCCACATATGAAAAGCTGTTTACGCTCAAATTTCATCTGCCGCTTGACGATTATATCGAGTTTTACCGGGTCATGACGGCTGACAGCATTGACAAAAATAAAAAGCGCATGACAATCATGGGCGCGATTGTGCTGTTGATCGGACTTTTTTTGCTTGGGACTACAGTTGCGGGCATCAATCCCATGACGCCGGTTTCAATGATCCTACTTTTGATGGTCTTTTTTCTCGGTTTTCGCAGCCTTTTTTATTACAAATTGTTTTATGATAAGGCGCTTATACGTGCAGTAACGAAAGAATACAACAAACTGAATTATTTGCATGCGGAGATGGTGGTTGATTTCTACCCCAATAAGTGTGTCGAGCATGTCAACGAACAGCGCGTCGAGACATATTGGCACACGATCCATTCCATCCGCGTAAGTTCCGGGCTTTATATGATCATGCTGGCGGAGCGGCGCTGCCTGTTAATTCCAAAAAGTCAGGCCGGAGAACACAGGGAGGAAATGGAGGCGCTGCTTTCCGATATCTGTGTAAACTTTGAGAAAAAGAGGTATGACGTATGAGCGGAGAAGCGGCCGGCGGACTGCCGGGATGCCAGCCAGACGATGCGGACGTGCGGACGCAGGAAAATGATGTGCTGCACATTACTTTTCAAACACGCCGCGACGACGTACTCAAGGCGTTGGAGGTTTATGATAAGAAAAATAAGATTGATATGCACCGCAATATGGAAATCCTGGGTGTGTTTGTTGTGCTATGGATGTTTGTCCCCTATGCGTTCGAGGACCCGGGACAGATTGTCAGTTGGATTATGATTGCAGCAGCCCTGGCACTGCTTGGGTTGATCCTGTTTTATCCGAAGCATGTCAATCAGAAGGCTGCCGCCGCGCGCGAAGCCGGGTCGCCGGAATATGTGCTTATGGTAAACGCAGACGGTATCGATGTGGCAGAGGGCGGCGCTCATTACTATATCGCCTTTTCAGGAGCCGTCAACGTATATGATTATGAAGGCGTCTATGCCGTTGCCTTTGATAAGGGGCGTGTCTTTGGCATTCCGAAAAATCAGCTTGACGACGATTTGTTGGATCGTCTGCGCGCGCTGCTGGGACAGGCGCTCGGCGACCGGTTTGAAAAGGTTTACAGCGCGGCCGAACGGCGCGCGATGGCTAAGATGGGACGGCGCTGAACGGCAAAAGTTCCCCAATGATAGGAGATGATACGGATGAAACAGGAACACGACGCCAAGGACGAGGCGTTTGATCCCGTTCTGATAGAACAGCGCATTCACAATGTCGATATCGAGCATGAAATGAAACGGTCGTTTCTCGATTATTCGATGTCGGTGATTGTCAGCCGTGCGCTGCCGGATGTGCGCGACGGATTAAAGCCTGTACACCGGCGTATCCTGTATACGCTGCATGAAAACGGCCTGACGCCTGACAAGCCGTACCGCAAATGTGCTGATACCGTTGGATCTGTGCTTGGCCGTTACCATCCGCACGGAGACGCGTCTGTTTACGATGCAATGGTGCGGCTGGCGCAGGATTTTTCCATGCGGTATCCGCTGGTCGATGGACACGGCAACTTTGGCTCGGTCGATGGAGATCCGCCGGCAGCCTATCGATACACAGAAAGCCGCATGAGTAAAATGTCGCTTTCTATGCTGACCGATATTGAAAAGGAAACAGTTGATTTTACCGGAAACTATGACGACCGCCTTCAGGAGCCGACGGTTTTGCCGTCGCGTTTCCCTAACCTGCTGTGCAACGGATCGACAGGTATCGCCGTCGGTATGGCGACAAACATACCGCCGCACAATCTCGGCGAGGTGATCGATGCGGTTAATCTGCTCATCGATAACCCCGACGCGGGCCTTGACGAGATCATGCAGCATATCAAGGGTCCCGATTTCCCCACCGGCGGCGTGATCATGGGGCGCGCAGGAATACGCGCCGCATATGCAACGGGGCGTGCGCGGTTGACGCTGCGCGCGCGCACGGAAATTGAGGAGATGGCAAACGGCCGGGAGCGTATTGTTGTAACCGAAATTCCATATATGGTCAATAAAGCGCGTTTGATTGAATCGATCGCCGACCTGGTTAAGGATAAACGCATTGACCAGATTTCTGATCTGCGCGACGAATCCGACCGTGACGGTATGCGCATTGTGATCGAATTAAAGCGCGACGCAAATGCGCAGGTGGTGTTGAACCGTCTGTACAGTTACAGCCAGCTTCAGGATACGGTTGGAGTCATTATGCTCGCGCTTGTGGGCGGCGTGCCGAAGGTGATGCCGCTGAAGGATGTACTGACACATTACATCGATTTTCAGGGTGAAATTGTTACACGGCGCACCAAGTACGACCTGCGCCGTGCGAAAGAGCGTGAGCATATCCTGGAGGGGCTTAAGCTCGTTTGCGACAATACGGACGAAGTGATTTCGATCATCCGCCATTCAAAGGATCGTCCCGATTCGAAAGTCAATTTGATCGCGCGCTTTGGCATTACTGATATTCAGGCGACCGCAATTGTGGCTATGCAGCTTGGACAGCTTTCAGGTCTTGAACGGATCAGGATTGAGGAGGAGCTTGCAAAAATCCTGGAGCGCGTAAAGGAATATGAGGCAATCCTCGGCGACTATACGCGTGTGATGTCGATCGTCAAGGAGGAATTGGGAGTCCTGCGCGCCAAATACGCAGACGAGCGACGCACAGAGATTGTCGCTGTCAGCGGGGAGGTCGATATCGAGGATTTGATTCCGGTTGAGGACTGTGTGATTACGCTGACACACTTTGGATATCTCAAGCGCCAGCCGGTCGACGCATACAGGACGCAGCGGCGAGGCGGTCGCGGCGTCAGCGGAATGACGCGGCGTGAGGAGGACTTCGTCGAGGAGCTGTTTATCTGTTCCACACATGACTTCATCATGTTTTTCACAAGCAAGGGACGGTGCTTCCGCCTTAAGGGCTATGAAATCAGCGAAGGGTCGCGTACATCACGCGGAACAAATATTGTCAATCTCCTTTCGATGGACAGCGACGAAAAGGTAACGGCTCTTATTAAGGTGACGCCTGACGAATATGAGCGTGAGGATCGCTGCCTTGTTATGGTGACGCGCAAGGGGATTATTAAACGAACGCCGCTGGGCGCGTATAAAAATGTGCGGCGTATGGGACTGATTGCAATTGGACTTGACGATGGCGACGAGCTGGCGTGGGTGCGTCAGACGGACGGTACAAGCGAACTGATTATCGCAACGAAAAACGGTATGGCGATCCGTTTCGATGAGCAGGACGCACGGCCGTTGTCGCGTACAGCGCGCGGCGTCAAGGCGATCACGCTGGAGGACGGCGACGAAGTCGTCGGTATGGCGCGTGTCAGGAAGGAAAGCGGCGCGACGTTGCTGACTGTCTCCGAAAGCGGTCTGGGCCGGCGTACAGAAGTGTCGCAGTACCGTCTGCAAAGCCGCGGCGGCAAGGGAATCCGCAACTATTATGTCGATAAGAACGGGCCGGTTGCAGGTGTGCGCATGGTCGACGAGGATGACGATGTGATTATCATCACCGACGATGGCGTTATCATCCGTATTCCTGTGCGTGAGATCACTGTACAGTCGCGCTATGGCGGCGGGGTGCGCGCAATGCGCGTATCCGAGGAAAGCCGGGTTGTGACCCTGGCGCGCGCTCCCAAGGAGGAGACTTCCGGGGATGACGGGCAGGAGGAATCACAAATAGCCGCGGGGGACGAAGCAGCCGGCGAAACTGACAAAACGGCAGAGGATAGATAAAGGAAAAAAAACGGCCCCAAAAGGGGCCGTTTTTATGTTGTGGCAGAGGTAGTATGCTCCCGCTGCTTATAATGCGTGCAGGCCTTGGCGCTTGCTTCACGAATTTTCAGCCGCGGGTAAACACAGTGACCGAATTTAATTTCACGGTAGCTCCAACCCAGTTTGACATAATGCTGCCTGAAATATGCACAGTTTTTACAGATATGGTCCTCCTGATCCATATACTCACCTCATTTTTGATCGCTTTCACAATGACAACAGCCCTTTTCCGTTCAGAGGCAAAAAGAACAGATGGAATGCAGTTGATCGCCTGATTATCAAAAAAGAGAAGATTAACCCCTTATGCCGGAAAACCCGGCGAACCGTGCCCCACAAGGGAGGAGAAAAGAAATAGACGGGGCGACGGATATCCATTATTTGTCCTGCGTCCGTTTTACCTTTCCAAAATATTTCGTACTGTAAACAATATACTTATCCTGATAACCGGTATCATGCTGGTCAGCGCGCAACCGTTTGTAAGCGTGGCGGTCGATTTCAACAAGTGAGCTGTCATAGGTCAGTACAGATTCACCCACATTTGAACAGAGGTCGGAGATGCGCTCAATGTTGGAGAGCGCCTCAACATACGGGAAAGCAGCGTCGACGGTGCATTTTCCACGGCGCAGACGGTCGATATGCTTGTCCTTTAGCATTTGTTCAAGCTCGTCGACAACCTCCTCGAGCGGCGCGATATTGGCGGCGGCAGTGCGGTTGACATTCTGGAAAGCATCGACTGCAAGATCGAGGATTTCATGGACTGCCTCGCTGATCGTATGCATTTCCTCTGTCGCCTTTTTGGAAAAAGTCGTCTTTGTATCGACCATGCGGTCGGCGCATTCTGCAATATTCTGTGCGTGGTCTGCAATGCGCTCAAATTCACCGCATGTGTGCAGCAGCTCGGATATGCTGCGGTTTTCACTTTCAGACAGCTCGCGTTCGCCAAGCTTGAGCAGATACGTTTCAACACGGTCCTCCAGCTTATCGACAACATCCTCATTTTCCTGTATCCGATCGGCTATTTTTTGATCATAGCGATCGAGCAGCGCGACGGAATCAAGAAAATTGGAGCGAGCAAGCAACGCCATCTGTACAACGGCGCCGCGCACATGCTCAAGCGCAAGGCCGGGAGATACAAGCAGGCGTTCATCAAGCGAGGCTGCGGTGATTTCCTGTTCACCTTGACCTGGCTTATCCTTCACAATGGTGCAGGCAATCCGTTCGAGAACTCCGACAAACGGTATAAAGAGAATGGTAACGGTGAGATTGAATATCGTATGGAAATTAGCGATCATACCTTTATCGACCGGCAAATCCCAGAAGGCAAAATGAAGGATAGACTGGAGCGCATAGCCGCAGGTAAAAAACAGGATCGTGCCCAACACATTGAAGGTCACATGTACACAGGCGGAACGCTTTGCGTTTTTGGTCGCGCCGATCGAGGCGAGAATAGGGGTGATCGTCGTACCGATATTTTGCCCCATGATGATGGGAAAGGCCATGCCGAAGGTAATCTGTCCTGTCGAGGAGAGCGCCTGCAAAATACCGATGGACGCCGACGACGACTGGATAAGCGCCGTGACGCCTGCACCGACGAGCACACCGAGCAGAGGAATGTTGCCCATCGCAGCAAAGGCCGCGGAAAACTGCGGCAGCTCCGCGAGCGGCTTAACGGACGATTCCATCGTAAACATACCAGTAAAGAGGATACCGAACCCAATGAAAATGGAGCCTATATCGCGGGCCTTGTTGCGTTTGGCCGTCATAATCAAAAGGATACCGACAATACAGGCCAACGGCGCAAGCGTTGTCGGCTTGAGAAAGCGGAAAAAAAGGTTGGAGGAATCGAGATCGGACAGGCGCAGGATATGGGCTGTAACCGTGGTACCGATGTTAGCGCCCATGATCACGCCGATGGCGTTGCGCAGTTTGAGAACCCGTGCATTAACAAGACCTACAACGATAACAGTTGTCGCAGAGGAGGACTGGATGGCAGCGGTAACAAGCGCGCCGAGCAGCACGCCCTTGATCACCGTATCCGTCAGCTTCTCAAGCGTTCGTTCCAAACGGCCGCCGGAGGTTTTTTCAAGACCGCTGCCAAGCAGTGTCATACCATAAAGGAACATTGCCAGGCCGCCTAACATACTGATGATCATAAAAATATCCAAGCTGTTCACCACTTCATTTTTCTTGAATTTTATACACTTTTTACGCTATATAATTTCATTATATCGGAAACGGGAATGTTTGTATAGTCCCTTTTTTGCCGGTTTGAGTGCCTTTTCCGCCTAAGGCGCGCATTTGTATAGATGTCCAAAGCGAGGACAAGCTCTTTTTGATCTATTGTATTTTTTGTCCAATAGCAGTATAATATAAAAATAGATCGTCGGCTCCATGCGCGTCAGGTCTAAATCAATCAAATATACTTTCCCATGGCGGGGACAATTTTGCCAAAATAGTTGCAAAGCAACTATTTTTATAGATTGCACAGCAATCTATAAAAATCCTTTATGTGCCGCAGCGGGAAGGCGTTTATGGATTAAAGAAGCGTCGCTATCAAAAGCGTCTCGACCAGACGCGCATAAATTGGTTCAAATTCCTGAATGGGAAGCGGGTTTTTACCGCGGCCGATTTCGAATGTGAACCCGGGACGCCGCATACAATCAATAAACCAGTCTTTAAACCCGCCATGCGAAGCCGTTCCCTCCGGCGACGCCAGCCGGTAACCGCATGAGGAAGCGAGGACCTGCGCCATAAGCTGACTTCTGGCGGGCGTATGCGGACCATAGCGGTAATAGATTTCTTCTCCCTGGGAATGGAACGCATAGGCAGTACGCGGTCTGAAGGCGGCGCAAAAGTTGACAAGCGCGCGTGTTTCCGGTTCGCTGTGGGGCGTGTGGCCCCCGTAGCGTGTTGGACCGGGCGCATCAATACCGGCCGCCCGTTCAAGCTTTTTGAGCTGTTCAAAACCGGCGTCAAAATTGTGGTTAAGGTCTATTCCGCGTGCGTTGGCCTGCCAATGCAGCGTGTCGCCGCCGCTCGCTTTTTCTACAAACGCCTGTAAATGGCCCGCTGTGCCGGCGCCGCCAAGTGAAATTTCCATGCCGTCGGGGTTGAGGCACGGGATGAGTGTAAATGGCCGGTTTTCAAGGGTATGGGTCAGATCAATGTCAGCCAACGGCTCGCATGTTGATATGGCGCGTGCGGCATCCTCGGCGAAGCGCAGCAGCAGCATGGTTGTCAGCCACTCCATTCCGTGTACGCCGCCGACAAGCAGCGCGCCGCTGCCGCCTTTGCCAAAACCAAGCGCATAAAGCCCGCGGCCAAGTACGGATTTGCCAATCGGGAAGGCATGTATAAACGGGTATTCATCGCGCAGAGCGCACACTGCCTGCCGGATATGCTCAAAGCGGGGCGGCTGTTTGTAAAATCCGTCAAACATATTGTTTCACCTCTAAGCCCAGTGTATGTGCCAAAACGCTTGTATTATGGCAGTTCGGCACAAAAAAAGGGGATTTGAGGCGGACATGCAAACTCAGTTCCCGGCAGCAAGGCGGGATGAGCAAGGGGGTTGCCAAATTGGCTCATTATGAAAAAACAATCGATTCCAAGGTGATTTATGAGGGAAAAATTCTCACGCTGCGCCGCGACACAGTAGAACTGGAAAATGGAAATCACGCGGCGCGCGAGGTGATTGATCATCCGGGCGGCGTGGCGGTTTTGGCTATCGATGAGCATGAGCATATTTTGTTTGTATCACAGTTTCGTTATCCGTTCGGCGGCGTCATGCTCGAATTGCCGGCCGGCAAGCTGGAGCGCGGGGAGAACCCGCAGGAATGCGGCGTGCGCGAATTATCGGAGGAATGCGGATGCAAGGCGGACTGTTTTGTACCGCTTGCGAGGATGTATCCAACTTGTGCTTACGATACGGAAATCATACATATTTTTCTAGCGACCGGCCTTCATCAGTCACGGCAGCATCTTGACGAAGATGAGTTTTTAACTGTCCGGCGCATTCCTGTGGAAAAAGCGGTGCAGATGGTGCTCGACGGTGAGATTCCAGATGCAAAGACGCAGCTTGGAATTCTTAAATATGACGCCCTGCGCCGGCGTGGCAATCAAAACTGAAAACAAGGCCTTAAAATTGGCCATGCCGGTTTTGTAACCGGCATGGCCAATTCGCTTCTGTAAAAATAGTAGAGAAGTGCCTGAAAATGAATCATTCAGCGCACTCTATATAGGAAAACATTATAACTTGGAAATTTATACCGATTATCCAAAGTAGTAATTTTTCATTTTCTGCACACACTAACACCGAAGTAACCATGTTATTTCAAGCTGTATTTCTTGGTTTCCCAGTTTAATTGTGAAAGGAAGAAATCCAATGAAAGCTATCAAAGCGATTTTCGCGGCGGCTTTGACGCTTGCGCTGGTCGTTTCCATGGCCGCATGTACGTCCCGCAATCAGGATAATATGCAGTCGTCGAGCGTTGCGCATTCGTCGTCGGCCGCGTCTGTGGCTCCGTCCACACCGTCGACGCCGTCTACCCCGTCCACACCGAATTCTGCGGCTTCGCATGGCCTTGCCTCCGATCTTGGAGATGTGGCGAGCGACATCCGTTCCGGCGTGGCCAGTATGGTAACGCCGACCATGAGCACCGATTTTGACAAAATCGGTGCTCTGGGCGGCAGCCAGATCAAGTGGGGGCCAGGCGTGCAGGTAGACGAGGCAAACCGGACGATCGCTCCGATCGGCTTGCAGGAGCAATATGGAGAATACAGCGCCTGGTTTATTGCACCGGACGACTGTGGCAAATTTTACTTAACGTTTGATGAAGGCTATGAAAACGGTTATACAGAGGAAATCCTCGATGTGCTCAAGGAGAAAAATTGCAGCGCCGTCTTTTTTGTGACGCTGCCGTATGTGCAGTCGTGTCCTGAGCTTGTGCAGCGCATGATCGACGAAGGCCATGTTGTGGGCAACCACACAAGCCATCACTGGAATCCAACGTCCAAATCGATTGATGATGCGGCCGAGGATATCCGCGAGCTTCACAACTATGTGCTGGAAAACTTCGGCTACGAGATGACGCTCTATCGTCCGCCCGAAGGCGCCTTCAGCGAACAGACGCTCGCGATGGCGCAGAGCCTTGGCTATACGACTTGTCTGTGGAGTTTTGCTTATAAGGATTATGATCCTAACGATCAGCGTGGCCATGACGAGGCGCTCGCCTATACGGAAAAGTTTATCCATGAAGGAGCGATTTATTTACTGCATGCAGTCAGCAGTGACAATGCTTCTATCCTTGGAGAATTGATCGACGCCGTGCGCGCAAAGGGGTTGGAAGTTTCAAAGTGGGACCTGCCCTATTGCCCGCCAAAATCGTAAGGCGCCCGGCGCATCAGCCATAAACGAAGATAAAGAAACGCTCCGTATCGGCCGGCAGACGGCGGTACAGGGCGTTTTGGCGTTAGAATGGACGGAGGGAAAAACAGAGCGGCGTTCTCCCAAAACGGTGAAAGCTTGCAGGAGATCGCGCCAGCCGCGCGGCGTCTGGCACGCCTCCTGCTGGCGGAAGACCCTGCGTCTGAACAGGCTCTTGCGGCCTGCGG
>ERZ808044.665-NODE-665-length-30743-cov-25.086741_pt1 | contig 30743 bp, 31 predicted proteins | sample MGYA00380195_ERZ808044 | MGnify/ENA primary metagenome ERZ808044 (study PRJEB31490, sample SAMN06133423) | mouse gut metagenome | isolation source: Z7_2 | host: mice | place: China: Chengdu | collected 2015-05 ...
TTTCCCTCCTCCGAACCATGCAATGTCAGCTAATCTTGTGACAGCCCATCCATCAGGTAACTGCTGATAATGGGACTTACAGGATGATTAATGATTGGATAGGGTTAGAGCTGGCCTTGCTCCACGGCTACGCAGACGCGCTCGATGATGGCGTCCTTGTCGTTTTTCTGGGGTTCGTATTTCCCTTTGAGGTTCACGCCGAAGAGGCGGCCGAAGCCTTGCCAGAAGGTGGCGCGGAACGAGCCGAGGAAGGCTTTGACTATGTCATAGCCGCTCTGGTTGGTTTCGCGCTGAATCAGCTTGACAAGCATGCGGGCCTGCCCTTTGGAGAAGCGCATCAGCACGGGTTTGTACTGCTGGAAGATGGCGCTCTCCATCTCTTTCAGATATTTTTCACGTTCGGCCTGGGTGGGGAAGGTCTCGATGTATTCGTAGGTCTCGAGCAGTGTCTCGCAGATGAGTTTGGCGTAGGGGAGGGTGCGTTTCACATCACGCACGGTGCGCCAGTAGAATTCGCGCTGTTTCTTGTTCTTGAATTTGAGCTCGGGAAACACGGTGATGTCGTTGAACACGAGCACCAGCACCGTGTCGCCCTCTTCGGTGACTTTATGGTATTTTCCGCGGAACACATTCTGCATTCCTGTGCCTGGATGCTCGATTGTGCGTTTTTTCTTTAACCTTACAGCATCGTCCGATGCCTCCTCGCTCCCCTCGATGGCCTGCTTTTCGGCCTGCTCGAGAGTGAGCTTCACCGGTTCGTCGGCATGCGCGCATTGGGTCGCCGCAAGGCATGCGGCAAGCGTAACGGACAGCTGTAGAATGAACCGGCGGAGCATATTCAGAGACAGTGGAGTTGACGATTGAAAGTAATAAACCTAAGTGTGGGCTGGCGGTTATAAAGAGAGGGTGAAACCGTTGTCACACATCTATATAACTCGGTTCCACCCTAATTTATTGCGCTGTAATCTGTTAATTTCTTTTTACAGGGGGATAATCCAGAGTGTAGTGCAGTCCGCGGCTCTCCTTGCGTTCCTTGGCCTGCCGCATGATGAGGTAGCCCACGTTGATGATGTTGCGCAGTTCGCAGATTTCGCGCGATGCCTTCGAGCATTTGAACAGTTTCTCGGTCTCCTCGTAAAGGATGTCGAGGCGGTTCCACGCGCGGTCGAGGCGCAGGTTGGAGCGGACAATGCCGACATAAGTACCCATTATCTGGTTAACCTCGCGGATGCTCTGTGTGATCAGCACCATCTCCTCGGGGTGGCGTGTGCCCTCGTCGTTCCATTCGGGCACATCGTTGCGCAGGCTTATGTGGGCAATCTCCTCCGATGCGTGGCGCGCGGCAGCGTCGGCATAGACCACAGCCTCAATCAGCGAGTTGGAGGCAAGGCGGTTGCCGCCGTGCAGGCCGGTGCACGAGCATTCGCCCACGGCATAGAGGTGCCTGATCGACGATTCGCCGTTGGTGTCCACCTTGATGCCGCCGCACAGATAGTGGGCGGCCGGCGCCACGGGGATGTAGTCGCGTGTGATGTCGATGCCGAGCGAGAGGCACTTCTGATATATGTTGGGGAAATGTTTCTTCGTCTCCTCGGGGTCCTTGTGTGTCACGTCGAGATACACGTGGTCGTCGCCGGTGAGCTTCATTTCAGAGTCGATGGCGCGTGCCACCACATCGCGTGGCGCAAGCTCGAGGCGCTCGTCGTAACGCTCCATGAACCGTTCGCCGCGCTTGTTGCGCAGTATGGCTCCGTAGCCTCGCATCGCCTCGGTGATGAGGAACGAGGGGCGGTCGCCGGGATGGAACAGCGCGGTGGGGTGGAACTGTATGAACTCCATGTCCTTTACCGTTCCTTTGGCACGGTAGACCATGGCTATGCCGTCGCCGGTGGCTACCAGCGGGTTGGTTGTGGTGAGGTAAACGGCCCCGCATCCGCCTGTGGCCATGAGTGTCACCTTGGCCAGGAAGGTGTCGACCTCGCCCGATGGGGTGAGCACATATGCTCCGTAGCATGTGATGTCGGGAGTGCGGCGTGTCACCACTTTGCCGAGGTGGTGCTGGGTGATTATCTCGATGGCGAAATGATTCTCGAAAACGTCGATGTCGGGATTGGCGCGCACGGCCTCGATGAGGCTCTGCTGGATTTCGAATCCGGTGTTGTCGGCGTGATGGAGTATGCGGAATTCGGAATGTCCACCTTCGCGGTGCAGGTCGAAAGTTCCGTCGGGGCGTTTGTCGAAGTCGACACCCCATTCCACAAGCTGGCGTATCTGTGCGGGAGCTTCCGTCACCACCTTGCGTACGGCCTCAGGGTCGCTGAGATAGTCGCCGGCCACCATTGTGTCGTGGATATGTTTTTCAAAATCGTCGACTTCAAGGTTGGTTACTGAAGCCACGCCGCCCTGCGCGAGTGCTGTGTTGGCTTCGTCGAGCGTGGTTTTACAGATAAGAGCCACGGTGCCTTTTTTTGCCACTTTCAGGGCAAAACTCATGCCGGCTATGCCGGAACCTATAACCAGAAAATCATATTTCTTTGTCATAAGTAGATCAGATTTTAAAGATATTTGAGGATGCACGCCTCTAAACGCGCACAAAGTTAATTAAAAATTCCCTACCTTTGTGCTCTGAACAAAGCGTTTTAAGCGGCCTGAAAAAAATAAATGTTTTAAAGTTGCCGCCGACGTTTAATTTTGCTGGAAAAAATGAACAGTAAGGTCGCCGATGCATGGGCGTGGATCCGACGCTACATCTCACTGCCGCTCATCGTGGCCGTGGGCTACATCGTGTTCGTTCTCTTCTTCAACGAGAACTCCTACTCCCGTTCGGCCGAACTGCAGGACGAGATCGACCGCCTGCATGCCGAAATCAAGGAGAACAACGACACCATGCTCTACTATCTCCGGCTCAACCGCAGCCTCGACACCGATCCGCAGACTCTCGAGCGCATCGTGCGTGAAAAATACCACATGCAGCGGCCCAACGAGGATGTCTATATAATCGAATGACAGAAACAATAATACTGAAATGACAGTCAATTCAAAACGATACACTCTCGAACAGATGCAGGGGCCCGCTCCCGCATCGTGGAAGGTGCTTCTCGGGGTGGTGGGTCTGCTCGCCATCGCCGTAGGCACGCTTCTCCCCATCCTCAACGTGCTGGTAGCGCAGGGCGTGGCAGGCACATGGTGGAAATATGTATACGCAGCCGGAGCGGTATGCTTCCTTGCAGCCAAACTGCTCACCCCTTACAAGGGGGAACATCCGCGCATACGCCGGTTGTACCGCATAGAGTCGTGGAGCGCCATATTTTTCTGCGTCGCAGCGTTCTTCCTGTTCTACAACGGCAATGTGAGCCGCGACAGCTGGGCGTTCACTCTGGCCGGGGGCGTACTGCTTGTGTTCACCACCATCGCCATTCCGCGTGTGGTGCGGCGTGAACTTAAAAATCAGGCAAACCAGACAACATCAGGTAAAAAATGAAAGCTGCTATCATCGGTTACGGCAAGATGGGCCATGCCGTCGAGAAATTCCTGCTGCAGCGCGGTCACACCGTGGTGTGCCGCATAGACTGCGGCAACGAGGCCGATTTCAATTCGCCTGAATTCGCTTCGGCCGATGTGGCCATAGAATTCAGCTGCCCGGCGGCTGCCGTGGACAACTACCGCCGTGCATTCGCGGCAGGGGTGCCTGTTGTTTCCGGCACCACAGGCTGGCTCGAACACCGGGACGAGGTGGAGCAGATGGTGGCCGATGCCGGCGCCACGTTGCTCTGGACCTCGAATTTCAGCATCGGTGTCAACCTGTTCATGCGTGTCAACGAATATCTCGCCCGGCTTATGGAGGGATTCCCCCAGTACAAGGCCTCGCTGAAGGAGATACATCATATCCATAAACTCGACCATCCGTCGGGCACGGCCATCACCCTTGCCTCAGGCATCATCGGTGCCAACAGCCGCTATTCCGCCTGGGCGGAACCGGAGGGTGCAGACTGGAAACCGGCCGAGGATGTTATCCCTGTGGAGCATGAGCGTGAAGGGGAAGTGCCCGGCACGCACATAATCAGCTGGACCTCGGAGGTGGACCGCCTTACCATCGGTCATGAGGCCTTCTCGCGCGACGGGTTCGCTCTCGGAGCAGTTCTGGCGGCCGAATGGGTGGCTGCCAACCCCGACCGGCACGGTATGCTCACCATGAACGATTTCCTTGATTTCTGAATTTTCACGACATAACCGGTTATGCAACCGCAATATCCTCTCTTTCCTGAACATTATGCAAACTTTCTCTGAACGTCTCAAACAGATCAAAACCACCCGCTGGGTGCGCTTCTCGATAGTGCTCGTACTGTTTCTGCTGTGGGTGGCATGGATGGGCAACTGGTGGCTGGCACTCGGAGCGCTGCTGCTGTTCGACATCTACATAACCGGCTACATCCCCTTCACATGGTGGAAAACATCGAAGAACGCCGGTGTGCGCACGGTAATGTCGTGGGTGGATGCCATCGTCTACGCGCTTATTCTTGTATACTTCCTGTTTGCGTTCATCGGTCAGAACTACCAGATTCCCTCCTCCTCGCTTGAAAAGACACTCTATACCGGCGACTACCTGTTTGTCAACAAGACCGTCTACGGTCCGCGTGTGCCTATGACACCGGTTTATTTCCCGTTGGTGCACAATGAGCTCCCGTTCAATCTCGGCAAAAGCTATCTGGAACATCCGTCGGTCGACTACAAGCGTCTGAAAGGTCAGCGCAGTGTGGAGGCAGGCGATATCGTGGTGTTCAATTTCCCCGCAGGTGACACCGTGATGAGCCGCGTGCCCAATCCCGACTATTATTCGCTGGTGGCCATGCACGGGCGCGACAGGGTGCTGTCGGACCGCGCCACATTCGGCGAGCAGATCTACCGTCCCGTGGACCGTCGCGAGAATTATGTGAAGCGTGCCGTGGGGCTTCCCGGCCAGCGCATACGCATTGTTGACGGCGATATATACATTGACGGTGAAAAATTCATGACACCCGAATATGTGCAGTTCAACCATTATTATCAGGCGGCATCGAACGCCGGCCTGTCGGATGAGGAGTTCGATAAATTCGGCATTGCTGCCGACGACCGCTATACGCTCGATTTCACCCCGGCCGACATCCCTTCGCTGCAGCAGCTTGGCTTCAAGGTTAACCCCGACGGCAGTGTGCCGCCGATCTATGTGTCGCCACTCACCGCACAGATGGTGCAGGATATGACCGAATCGCCCTCGGTGGCTTTCGTGATGAAGCAGCAGGCCGCTCCTGAGCAGTTCGTTCCCCTGTTCCCGGCCGGTGTCAGCGCCGGATGGACGCGTGCCGATTATGGCGGTGAAAAGGGGCTGTGGATTCCCAGGAAGGGAACTGCCCTGAAAATGACACCTCTCGCATGGGACATCTACGGACGTGCCATACGTGTGTACGAGAATAATCCTACGGCCGAGTGGCGTGACGGCCATCTGTTCATCGACGGAAAGCAGGTGGACTACTATACCTTCAAGATGGACTATTACTTCATGATGGGCGATAACCGCGACAATTCGCTCGACTCGCGCTATTGGGGCTTTGTGCCTGAGGACCACGTGATTGGAACGCCGTGGCGTGTGCTCATCTCGTTTGACAAGGACAAGGGCCTGTTCGACGGTAAAATACGCTGGAACCGTGTGCTCCGCGACGCCAACCCCGACAAATGACGCCGTTTCCGGAAAATAATCTGAACATTGCCCCGTCGGGATATCCGGCGGTGAGCGGTCCTGTAAGCCGTCTCGAACCCCGTTATTTCGGGAGTGTGGGGTATTATGCCGAGGTGGCGGCTTGTGGCGGCAATGCCGTGATGGACGGCACGATGCTGTTCGACAAGCGCCGGAAGCAGGTGCACCGTTGCGACATTGCCGATGTCAACGGTGTGGTGCAGCTTACAGTGCCGGTTGGCAAGCCGCATGGCATTCCGAGGGCCACATGGAGCGACGTGCGTGTAAGCAGCCATGGCCGTTGGTGGCACGTTCATCGTGTCACGCTTGAGTCGGCTTACGGGCGTACACCCTTTTTTGAATTTTATATTGACCGTTTCGCACCGTTTCTCTGCGCAGAGGCGGTTGAGCGTTACCCGTTTATAATTGATCTTGACGCGGCCATTGATGCCGTGATTCGTGAAATCCTGCTTCTTCCGCCGGCTCCGGTGCTCAATGCTGTTGCCAAGGAGGAGGGGGTATCAGAGGGCGCTTCTGCGTCCGTTGCAAAACAGACGGCTGCATTCCCGAATCTTAGTTCCGGCATGATTGAGAAGCCGCATTATCAGGTACGTGCCGCCGGACTTGGCTATATCCCCGGACTGTCTGTTCTCGATCTTATTTTCAACCTCGGTCCGGAGGCTCCGCTCTATCTTGCCGAAATGGCCTCCCGATGTGTCAGAAGTCAAACAGAGTGCGGAGCACGCTGAGCGAATTGATGGTGCCGAGCGTGGGGAAGTGTATCTGATAATATTGTATTAATCTGTCGAGAATGGTGTTGCGGTCCGACCGCCCCATTGCGAATGCCTTGGCGTTTGTGGCCGTGATGCGCCTCAGCCGATAGGCCGCCTCGGCTTCAGGTGGATTGATGAAACGGTTGTGCAGCGTTGGCACAATGCGGAAAATGCCGTCGTTCATATCGAACACGCATCCCTGGCTGAACGTCGACCAGTCAGGCTCTATCCCCAGAAAATGCATCAGCCGGATCATGAAGCAGATGTGCATGTTGGCCGTTGCCTTTGGACCGGCTTCCGTAAGTTCGTCTATCCACGTTTCAAGAAATCGCCACAAGTGTTCGTCGGCTTGCGGCTCGCGCAGCAACGAACTCAGCAGGTCGGCGGCGAACATGCTCAGGGCGCCTTTCACCGGCGATGCCGACGGCATTAGGCCAGCCCGGCGCATGTCGCGCATGGAATGCAGCGAGCGCCCGGGCTTGATGTCCACCGTGCAGTCAAACCGCGACATAGGGAGTGCGAGTGCTCGCTGACGGGCGGCCGCAGGAGTGTTGGATGCCGGCAGCAGCAGGCCGATACGCCCGTGCTGGCGGCTGAATGCCGTCAGAATCGACTTACTGTCGGAATATTTCACCGTGCGCAGTGCTATGCAGTTGAGGTTTTCAAACATGTTCCGGGTAGGCGCAGACATTGTTGATAGATGCCGGAATGGATCCTATTTAAAATAGTTCCGGATAATAATCGGCGCGTGATTAACAAAATCAATATAAAGTTACTGCTATTATGCCTAAATCAGAGGGTTATGAGGCTGTATTTTTATTAAAAAATATTAAAATCGCTTTTGCGGGAGTAAAAATTTGCTCAATTCAGGAAAACCGCTTAACTTTGCACTCGCAAACAAAACGCCACATGGCCCATTCGTCTATCGGCTAGGACGCAAGATTTTCATTCTTGAAAGAGGAGTTCGATTCTCCTATGGGCTACCAACGGAATAATAAACAACGAAAAAAAAGCATTTTCTAAAAATGGCAAATCATAAATCAGCTTTAAAGCGTATCCGCCAGACTCAGAGCCGTCGCCTGCGTAACCGTTATTACGCCAAAACAGCACGTAACGCTGTGCGCCGTCTCCGTGCCATGACCGACAAGGCCGAGGCACAGGAAACCTACGTGAAGATTGTCTCGATGCTCGACCGTCTTGCTTCCAAGAACACCATCTCGAAGAACAAGGCATCGAACCTCAAGAGCAAACTGGCTCTTCACATCAACAAGCTCGCCTGATTCGGGCGCTCTCTATCCGGCATTGAGATGCCGCGATGACAATGCTTGTGCAGGTTTCAACCCGAACATGCAAAGCAAAAAGTGAAATGATTGAATAATAGTTCTCGTAATTTTTTCTCCCACCAGCTTGCGAAAGTCAGTGGGTTGATAAGGCCCATTCGTCTATCGGCTAGGACGCAAGATTTTCATTCTTGAAAGAGGAGTTCGATTCTCCTATGGGCTACCCCACCAACCCCAAAGGCGATGTGTCCACCCGGCACATCGCCTTTTTTAGCTGTTTTTTATAGCTAACACTGCAAATAAAAACGAAATTAGAAGGTATAATGTGTTGCGCGGGACTTTTCGGGGGGAATCATCATGTAGTCTGGACCGAAGGCGCGGGTCAGGAAATCAGGAACGTTACAGGGGGCGAGAAATGTGTATCCTTCAAAGTCTATTACGCTTAAGGGAAATATGGAGCTTTCTGGCATATTGAACTCCCACCCTATCGCGTATCCGGGGTTTAGCGGAGCGCTCTTGGGCGTTACGGCACGAGCGAACGATATTCCGGCAGATACGGCATGCCATGCTGCGTGCTTCAGGAAGCCGTGCGGCAGCCGATTCAGCAGGAAATTATTAGCCTTCAACAGTATGTAGCTGAGAGTGTGTATCGTCGGCTCAACCGGGAAAATGTCGATAAACGGCCCGCGATAACGATAGCGTGCATCGAGATGGTCGGTCTGTTCATACTCCTTGTTGTGCGTATCGCGCACCTTCACTATAGGGACGTAATAATTCGGGTCAGATTGATGAGTGTGCACCACCATCCCATAGGGAAGCTCTTCGGCTGCTATCTTGCAGAATCGGTTCAGGTCCTCAAGCGGCATATCGATGTCTATGTCATCATCCCAGGGAATGAATCCGCCGTGTCGTGCGGCGCCGAGCAGGGTGCCCCCCTCAAGCCAATACCGCAAATTGTGGCGGCGGCAGATATCGTCAACGGCTTTCAGTATTTCAAGCTGATGCATTTGCAGTTCCCGCAGCGGAGAGCCGTCGGGATTATATTTCAGACGTAACGCAGTTTGAAGTTGTGGGTCAATCATTGTTCGTTGTATTTTTGTGCGGAATTAGGCGTTTGGCATAACCTAATATTTCGCAGGCGGCGGTGTCTTTCATCACAGCGAGGATGATGAAATAGACAAGTCCACAAGCAGTTATGCCGATAGCAAGAGTCGCCGAGGTGCCGAGGCTGATGGCATCCAGCCCCATGATGACCGGAACGAAGAGAGCCGCCACTGCAAAGTATTTCAGCAGATAAAGTTTGAAAATGCCGAGTTTGACTTTCAGTTTCAACGTTATGAAGCGATAACACAGAGTCTCGAAAACAATCTCGCTCGCGAATGTGCAGAGCATGGATACAAGGGGGTCGAGCACAGAGAGGAACACTAAGTTAAGCGCCACGTTTAGCAAGCCGCAAAGCAGGTTGTAAACTACAAGACGGCGTTCACGGCCATGCAGGAATATCACCTGATTGTACATTATGGCCTCAACACCGAGCATAATCATGCGTAGCGAGAAGAGCCGCATCACAGGCACGGCGCCTACATATTCGCGGCCGCCGAAAAAGTCGATGACCTCGGGAGAGAGCATGAACAACCCAATCCCTGTCGGAACTGTCAGGAATAGCACCATCCGCATTATTTTCAGCACACCGCTCTGATATAGGTGCTTGTCCTCTCTGAGATAAAGGGAGAGACGCGGCAGGGTTGCAAACACTACCGAGAGAAGGAGCGTACGTGTCATTTCGGCCACCTTGCTGCTTATCGAGAGAAAAGCCACATTCTCTTCTGTAGTGAAATACCCCAGGATAGTGCGGTCTGCCATGGTGTACAGCAACACAGTATTGTTGAGCACCATGATGGTGAGGAGTGGTACTATGTAGGGCTTGAAATTGAGACCACGGAACATATCGCGTATCGGGATACCGACATTGCGGCGTGCGTAGACATACGAGACAATGTTGTTGGCTATCATCACCCCGGAAGTGATAACGACATAGATATAGACATCGCCGGGGTCGTGGATAAAGATGAAGACAAAAGCCAACGACAGCACGCGTATGATCACTGTTTTGATGGTAATGAACACGAACTGTTCCATACCTTCGTTATACCATTCTACATATACGAACTGCGCGATGATGTTTCCGCACAGAATCCAGGAAACTGTGCGGAGCAAGGGTGTATGGACAAAGAAGTAGACAAAGGCGACATAGATAAGGATAGCTAAGAAGTTGCTGACCACACCTATACCGACGAGGTTCTTGAAAACAGAGCGGACCAGTTCGGGCGTACCGCGGTGCGCGCTTACGGTTCGCAATCCGTAGTTATAGATACCCAGCGCGCCGAGTAGCGCGAAATATCCCATTGTGGCGGTAGCGTATTCCACGCTGCCGATATTTACCGGCCCTATGACACGATATACGTATCTTACAAGAATAAGAGGAAGCAGGGCATTGAATAAATTCAATGTTCCCTTCGCTATTACATTAACGGCCAGGGAATGATTGCGCACGGTTGGGGGATGTCTTTTTTTATTTTGACAGTGAGGGATTTATGATTTTGTCAATGAGTATGTGAGCTGCTTCATGCGAGCGGTTCAGGGGAATGTCCGCCGGGAGTTCGCAGCCGAAATTTTCTTTTACTTTGGCAAGCAGTTCAGGTGTATAGTGGAGCTCGCCGCCAGAGATACCGAGGATGCCGTCATGGTAGATTGAGCGGCGGTTGGCCTCACGCATTTCCTCGAGGGTGAAAGTGGATGTGTCAATGGTTGCAGCGGCGTTTTTGCCGTCTATCAGGCAAGGATAGCCTCCTGTTTCACCATCAACGCCGGGAGTGTGTACACGCAGAGATATTTCTTCACGCAGCGCGCGAAGTGTCGAGTGGATGATGTCGAAGTTGGAGGAAGCGTTCATCATGTTGCGCTTCTGATCTACCGGCATAGGTATGGAACAGTGACGCAGCATTTCGTCTACGTCCACATAGAGAGGTTTATTGTCATAGCGCACTGCGACTGCCATTTTTTCCCCTTCGCTGTGTCCCTCTTTGCTTATTACTACATCGTGGAAGTGGCTTGTAGCCAGTGTTATGTCGATATCCTCGAGGTCGGTGATGCCGAATTTTTCAGCGATATAGAACTTCATGCGCGGGATGAGGTGATTGAGATTTCCGCTGCCGAAGTCGAAGGTATATCCCAAAGCCGATTTAATCCAGGGTATGACGGCGTCGGAGTATGATGTGTTTATGGTGACGGCGTTGCACTCGGCGTCGATACAGGCTTTGATAATGTTAGCGGCAAACTGCACTGAGAGCGGTGTCCATACGCCATAAGCGCGCAGGGTATGCCAGGAGATGGAACCGTATTTCAGGCCGGCGTAGACGCGCGATGAATTTACCAAAAAATGCGGATCCGTGCGGCGCAGCATTGCTGTGATACTGTCTACGTCGTTAAGGTCGACTGTTTCGATTGAGATGCGGCTTTTCAGCTGACGGCGAATTGTGGCGGCTGTGCGCACGATGTTCACATCCTTCTGCATACGCTCGCGATTGCGCCCGGCAACAATGATTTCAAGCTGGGGGTCACTTAAACTTACAAGGTAATCCAGCAGATAGTTGCCGACGCTGCCCAGTCCGACGATAAGGATGCGGATAGGTTCGTGATTTTTCAGACGGACTTTGAGGCGTGATAATTTTTCGTTGATTGTCAGCATATTGTAGTTATGAAAAAGAGAGTGTCAGAATTGGATCATCCGTGCCATGATATCATAATCGGCGCGTGTGTTGCAGTTAAGCCAAAGTCCGAAGTCGGCCATCCGGTATTGCTCCGGAGAAAGGAGGTCGAAATAGTCCTGAATAATCTCGAGATTGGTTCCGGCAAGACGCTCCGGTGTCATTTTTTCGACGACCTTTTTCAGCATTGCTGCGTTGTGGAATTTCCATATCTGTGCCGAATTGAAAACGGCTGCGAAGGGTTCGGGGATTTCCAGCAAGGAGTGAGAGGTGTCGTAGAGATATTTTATGCGGTTGTCGGCGGTCAGGTAACCGGCAACAGCTTTGCGCGAGAAGATGAGTTCGTGGTTGACACTGAAAACCGATTGCGGGGCATCGGCGAGCTTTTGAAAGTCATCACGGTCATAGTACAGATCACCTTCGGCGAAGATTACCTCGTCGGCTTCGGGTGCGACGGCACGGACGCCCAAAGCCAGAGAATAGCCGGAGCCCATATCGCTGTAATGAGAATTGCAGACAAGTGTCAGCCGCTCTCTGATATCGGAGGGAAGAAGGGTGCAGAAATCGTTCAGGTCTTCATATTTATATCCCCCTACAACGATAATCTGTCCGCATGAACCGGCTTTGTCGAGGATTTGGAAAAGGAGAGTTTTGCGCATGTCGCCGTCGGTGTGGATACATTTCAACACCGGCTCCGGGCAATTTTCGTTGAAGCGGGAGGAGCAACCGGCAACTGTGACTATCAGACTTCTCATTCGGGTCGTTGTGTTTTGATTAAGGGATATTCCGGGTGTCAGTCGCGTTCTATTGAGGCTATGCAGAGGTCGAGTCCGCTGTCAAGCGTCATTGTTGGTTTCCACGCAGTGCGAGTGCGTATTTTCTCGGTGCTGAGCACACGCCGTTCCGGGTCGGAAGCACGGTAACCCTCAAACACTATCCGGGGATTCTCCACTCCCATCTTGGCCGCTATTTTCTTTGCCAGGTCTACTATGGATATTTCCTCGTCGGTAGCCACGTTGTAGACTGAGCCGTCGAGCGCTGAGGGAGTGTTCATAAGTTCTATCACCGCCTGACAGCTGTCGTAATTGTGGAGGAAAGTGCGTTTGTTTACGCGCGAATTTTCGAGAAGTTTTATTTCGGAGCCGCTTATAAGCTGGTTGATTATGTGCGGGATGATATGCTTTGCAAATCTTTCGTGCTTGCTGTAAACGTTGGCAAAGCGGATAGAGCAGCCGCGGATAAGTCCTTTTTCTACAGCGTCTTTAAGGAAAAACTCGGTCATCAGTTTTCCGACGGCATAAGAGGTACGCTGCGAATGTTCGGCCGTAGCGAGCACCAGAAAGTCTGACTCTTTTACGCCACCGTCGGCATTCCACGACTGCATGGAGTATACTTCGGAGGTAGAACAGTTGATATATGTTGCTGCTCCGGCATCGATAGCGCGCTGCAGGAAGTCGCGCATGGCCGTAACGTTGGTCGAGAAAGTCTCTTCCACCTTATAGAAATGCTCTGTATGGACCACGGCGGCACAGTTGATATAGACAATCTGTTCGGGATGATGCCGACGGCGCAGTTCGTTTACCTCCTCCTGAAGAAGATCCATCTGCTCGCTGTCGTTGATATCCCATTGGTGGAAGATGAAACGCGGCGACGGCAGGAGGTCGGCGACGGTGTCGATTGAGGATGCGAAGAAATTGTCGAAGCCGATAACGATATTGTTTCCGGCAGTGAGTCGGCGGGCGAGTTCGTTACCGGTCATTCCGGTAACTCCGCTGATTATATAAAGATTCTTAACCGTATTATTTTCCATATAGCGGGAAATCAGTTTTAAATTCCGTTTGTCAGTCGGTCGCGGTAGAAGATGTCGACGCGTCCGTCGTAGAGTGCCTGTTCGGCTGCGACGTCGTATGGTACGCAGTTGAAGTGCAGGGTTTCTGTTTCCGGCACCCAGTAGGCGTATTGAGCACGGGGGTTCTGATTGCGGGGTTGTCCTACGGAACCCGGGTTGATGAAAATAGTTCTGTGTTTGTTTCTGAAGGCAGGAATGTCTGCGGGGTGGAACTCCTGGAGATAGAGTGGGATATGGGAATGACCGGAGAGGACGAAGTCGAAACCGGCATATTCCGGGTCATGTGCGTTTTGGCTGCTTACGGAGCCCCAGAGAGTATCCGCGAGGCTTCCGTGCACAGCGAGGACACTCTTGCCGTGCGCCGTAAAGAAACGATGCTCGCTGCTGTGAAGCACCCTCTTTTCGAGAAAAGAGATGGATTCTTGCGTGAGCATGCCGCGGGTGACATCAAGCACGGCCCGACCGCGGTCGGTCGAAAAACGCGACTTGTTGCCGTCGCGCAGCGCGTTCTCATGGTTTCCGGAGAGTATGAACTTTACCGGCTCTTCGAGATTACTTACCTTCTCGATGACTTCGTTGGGACGCATACCGTAGTTGACTATATCCCCGAGGATAATTATTGTGTAATCCTTATAGTTGGCGCGGGCATGATCAAGAACGGCATTCAGTGCTGTCAGGTTAGCGTGGATGTCTGATAGTATAACGAATGCTTCCATGCTTTATTGCTTAAGGAAGTCCATGAAGCTGTCACGGTTCTGCGTCGGTGTTGTCGTGGGACGTCCTAAGTCGGCACGGGAGCGGATTGCCACCTCTATCTCTATCATGCGCGGACCGTCGCCATGGGCGTGCAGTTGTTCCACAAGTTCTTCGGGTGCGCTTACCTTTACGGCCAAAGCGTAACCGCAGGCGTGGGCTATTGCCGGTATGTCGAGCTTCAGAGCGAGGGTAGGCTGAGCGCCTACCGACTCGTGGGCGCCGTTATTGAAGATGATATGAGTGTAGTTGCGGAGGCCGGATTGTCCAATGTTGGTGATAGCGCCGAGGTGCATTAGCAGGGCTCCGTCGCCGTCGAGACAATAGACGGGACGTTCGGGCTGAGCAAGAGCAATTCCGAGCGCTATCGAGGAAGCATGGCCCATTGATCCGACAGTGAGGAAATCGCGCGCGTGTCCCGCGTTGTCTGATTCGCGCAGCTCAAAGAGTTCGCGCGAGAGCTTTCCCGTAGTCGAAACTATGACAGCGTTGTCCGGCATATTATGAGCCACGATGCCGAGTGCCTCTTCGCGGCTCATAGGAAAATCCTCTCCGGCAGGGTGATGTATTTCATACTTGGAGAAAGTGTCTTTGCGTACCACAATGGCCACAGGTGCGCTGCGGCGCGTTGCCTCTTCTACGGCCGAAGCAGCCTGCCCGAGCGCTTCTTCCTCGTTGTCAGAGAGTACGGTATAGGGTATCCGCATGGATTCGAGCATAGGGAGAGTAACCTCGCCCTGCCGTACATGCTGCGGTTCGTCTTTTACTCCCGGTTCGCCGCGCCACCCTATGAGAAGTACCACCGGAAGGGAGTAGACTTTTGAGTCGACGAGCGAGAGAAGCGGATTGACGGCATTTCCTATCCCGGAGTTCTGCATGAACACGAGCGGAATATTCTGAGTTGCGAGAAAGTGTCCGGCAGCAAGAGCTACCGCGGCGCCTTCGTTGGCCGTTATTATATAATTGCTCGAAGGGAGCGTATCCGTAAGACAGGCACAGAAGTTCTTCAAAAGGGAATCCGGGACTCCGGTGTAAAAGTCCACCCCGGCGTCAGCCAAACCGGTGATAAATGTTTTAGGGTCAACCATTTTAAGGGAATATGATTTTTCCGGAGACTTTATTTGGTGCCGGGGATTAGTTCAAGAATCTCTTTGATAGGCATGCACAGGTCGCGAACTTCGAGGGCTCGGCCGTGTTCGAGGATTGTGCGGGCGCAGTTCTTCATCGCCGGATATGCCGAACGGAGCATGTGGTTGGCATAGATGACTACGTTTGCACCCCATTCGCTCAGTTCCGTGTCGGTCACGTGGTCGTAGGTCGTTGGCACGACAACGATGGGAATTCTGTGATGCACCTGACGAAATCTTGTTATGAACTCATGGATGTCTTCGCCGGACTTGTTCTTGCTGTGTATCATGATACCGTCGGCGCCGGCTTTTACGTAAGCGTCGGCACGTTCCAGAGCTTCCTCCATGGAGTGACCGGCTATAAGGCTTTCGATGCGGGCTATAATCATGAAGTCGGGAGTGACCTGTGCCCCCTTTCCGGCTCTGATTTTATCGCAGAAATGCTCTATGGAGTCGAGCTCCTGTTTTGCGGCGGTGCCGAAAAGCGAGTTCTTCTTCAGCCCTACCTTATCCTCTATAATGACGGCTGAAATGCCCAGGCGCTCGAGAGTGCGCACTGTGAACACAAAATGCTCGATCTTGCCGCCGGTGTCGCCGTCGAAGATTATAGGTTTCGTGGTGCATTCGAGAATATTGGTCACGTCCTGAAGGCGCGTTGTAAGGTCTACGGCTTCGATGTCGGGCTTACCCTTGCTTGTCGAGTCGGTAAGAGAGCTTGACCAGATGCCGTCAAATGTGCGCAGGACATTATCTTTCTCCACTTCGAGGTGTTCAATAATCAGGCCGCAGAGAGCATCGTGTGCTTCCATGATGCGGACTACCGGTTTCGCCGCGATAAGCCGGCGCAGAGACTTCATGCGCACGTCAGGCGTGGTGCCAATAGCTTTCAGTTCGTCGTTAAGCGATGAACTGTTTATGCCTTGAGTATAAGGTATCTCTATTACCTCGCCGCCGATTTCCTTCATAGTCTTGAATACATCCTCACGAATCTCGGCATCTGCACCGAATTTCCAGTCATCGCCGTGAATTATATAGTCCGGACGGAGCTTTTTCAAATTGGGCACATAGCTCCATTCGTCCTGCGGAACGATTTCCGAGACATTGCGGATATTTTCGACTACGGCTTTGCGCTGCTCATAGGTGAGATAAGGGAGTCGCTTGTGATCGGCCACAGCGCGGTCGGTGTACAGGCCAATGACGACATCTCCGTATTTTGCACCTTCATTGATGATGTTTATGAGGCCGGGATGCATTATGTCGGCAACCATCCCGAGGTATACTTTTTTATTAGGCATTGCAGCTCAAATTTGACATTACATTATATGCGGCAGCCGGAAGGCAGATCAGGCTCTTTTAGATTAAGTATCTGCCAATAATAAATAAGCCCTCTGATAGGAATACCTCAAAGTTTTTTAATTCATTTATTATGGCATGTACTTGGTATAACAACGGAGCACAAACATCCCGCACACATTCGCGTGAGGCGTGCGAACCATATTGTGGTAACGATGTTCACCAAAAGAATGGATTTGACTCACTCTCGGCTACAGGATAAACGGGAAAATCTGCCGAAAATTATATATTTAACCAAAAAACCACACAATTCCCAGATTGTCCTAAATAATTTTTGAACGCAGCTGCATCAGCCTTTGCAAAAAATGCTTCAATTGAATCCCCCTATGGTAAAATGGGTTCTTCGGGAAGCCGTATGAAGGGTTCGTCAAGCCATTTGTAGAGGCTGATTTTGGTAAAAGTATTAAGTCGCAGAGAAACAGATTAGCCATTGCCCATTTGTAGCTGGCGATATGTTTTAGCCATGTCAGAATAAGCATAGTTATCAGATCAGTGCAGTCTCAATCTGGATTTCTACGGCGTTGCATGTGATGCCGCGATGACAATGCTTGTGCAGGTTTCAACCCGAACATGCAAAGCAAAAAGTGAAATGATTGAATAATAGTTCTCGTAATTTTTTCTCCCACCAGCTTGCGAAAGTCAGTGGGTTGATAAGGCCCATTCGTCTATCGGCTAGGACGCAAGATTTTCATTCTTGAAAGAGGAGTTCGATTCTCCTATGGGCTACTCCACCAAACCCAAAGGCGATGTGTCCACCCGGCACATCGCCTTTTTTAGCTGTTTTCTATAGCTGTCGCTGCAAATTATTAAAACTTCAGTAGAGGAATTCTTTTTGGTTAAAATTTTTAACCAAAAAGGCTATACGCTTGGTTATCAGTAGTATATTGACGTGGGCTGCCAAAGATTTTTGGCGTTCTTTTTTTTTATGCCAAAGAATACCGTCTATTAGATCTTCCACCAGTTGTGATGAGTAATTCTCGCCGATTCATACCATAAATTATTTTTTGTATTTCTTTGAGTTCTATATCTGGTAGCCTGTTGGCGATATCGTTTATTGAGCTGTTAGGATGTCTTTTTAAGTCCTCTTCTACTAATGCCCTGAGTGCGTGAGGCTCAATTGTTTTTAGTGTTGTCCGAACATTGAATTTAGCATTATCTATGAGTCGGGGATTAACTATATATTGAGTCCCTTTACCCGTTCCGCGACTTAATACAATTTCTAATTCGTTTAATTTGTCAACATAGTTGCGCAGTCTACCTCCGTCACTATCTCTTAGCTGTAGAAGTCTAACAAGATCTGTGGCAGCAATTTTTTCATTTATGGCTATAAGACCTAACGCAGTCAGGTTTTTCTGAGTAAGGGTTGGGAAGTTCTGACTGACGAAATCAAGCAGAGGTAACAATGCTTGATTTTCAATAGCAGAATATTGTATAACTGTTACATTGTTAAAATCTGTCTCCAATAATGGTAGGCGTTTAGCGTTCATTGCATTTATCTCATAAATTAAGTCATATCCTGACCCTTCACCTTCCATAAGGCAGAGATCGCTGAGTAATCTTATCAGATGTGGGTTGCGTCTCACTCTCATATGAAGGATGTTATCTTTTGTAACTCCAAGTGGTAAACCTCCTGGATTTGAAATTTCTAACCTGTCTGGATAGACAGAAATAATGATGTCACCGGAAATCGAATAGCTTTTGTGTGCAAATGCATTTATTAGAAGTTCGCGGATGACCTTTGGGTGATAGTGATACACAGGCTTTCGGAATAATCCATTTTGAACGTCAAAAGAATATTTGAGTTCAGTGGCTTGTTCTTCAACATCAAGTAGCAATTGTTGAGGATTCAAAATATTATCATGCCATTCTACCTTGCGGACTTTCTGTTCTTGTGAATCATATACGATGTATTGTACAGTAATTGGGTAGAGTAAACGGCTGCGTTGTTTCGCATTTCCAAGCCATAAAACTCCTAGATTAGTAAGGTATATGTCATCCAATAGCATGTAGTTTTCCAGAATTTCTAAATCGCTCATTTGTTTGATGTGTGCTCTAACACGCTCTGAACTACGTATATTATCACATAGTCTTTTTATCTTTTCTGGATTTATATTTGTCAAATCTGTTTTCGTTCGTGTTGTTTCCCATTGATAAGTGCCTTTTTCGGATGCTACACGTTGGAAATCTTCACTTCGCATTGGAATGCACTGATCAGTAACTCTGATATAAAATTTACCGTCTGAAGTTGATGCAAACGATTTTATGGAAGGATAAACAGTTATAATGAAATATTGGCAGCCATTATCATCTTCCAATATCCCGGACGATTCCAATGCCACGTTATATACATTGCTTTTTAATTTTTTTATTGCTTCATTGTGTTTCTCCTCAGAAATCACCTGATTGGGTATCGGACGACGAGTTTTGTCCTCAAAACCGATATAAAGCTTTCCTCCTTGTCTATTAGCAAATGCAACACAAGAAATTGCTAGGTCTTTAATGCCTTTATCGGTGTCAATTTTACGCAAGGATTTATAATCCAATACCTCGTTTTCTGAAAGATTCATGAGCTTATAATTTTGCGTTGTTTATAGATTAGATTTACTACAAAATGAGTCAAATTATACATCATTGATTCCATATTGGAACATTGTCTTGTCACAGGAAATATAAATTCTCTGCCTGATCTCTTGATTTGATATATCGTCTATTCCAAGTTTTGGAAGTAATTCATCTTTTATTCTATCAACCTGTTCTTGAAATTCAGGCGCATTATTATTATGCAATTCAAAACCAGGAAAATAAAAATATAATAGAACGGCATTCGAAGATAAAAGCTTTTTTCCTATGGCATTCCACCAGGTTTGGTCTGAAATGCCAATTGACATTCCGAAAATACAAATAAAATCAGCGCTGTTTATCCATCGCAGGCATTTAAGATGATGCTCTTCACCATTTAAGTCATTAAATGTTGGCTTTACAAACCTATAACATATATTTTGCGATTTTGATAGTGTTTCATTGCATATTTGTGATGGATTGTCCAGTCCCAAAGCCATTCTTCCCTTTTCCGGATTACAAAAGCCGTGGATATGTTCAATGCCGCATAAATGGGCATAGTTTCCATTCCCAGAAGAATAGATTGTCTTTAGCTCACCATTATACCCTGTTAATTTCTCTATGGTATGAGTATAATTGAAAGTGATTATGTATAGATCTCTTGTCTGATTGGTTCTGAGTATTCCATTCTCAAGTTTTCTTCGTTGATTAGTTCTTAATGATTTTATTGGATAAAACAGCTCTTTAAAAAATTTCAGAATGTTATCTTTGGGGGTAGAATATCTTGAATCTTCCATGCAAATGTATGTTTGCAAATGATTCAATAAATCTTTATGCAAAGAGATGGCATCTTCTTTATTGGTGATATTTTTTAGGAATTTCCCCAAACCTTCTTCCAAATCAGCCCAATTGTCGTAATCCGATTTTATCTCAGCCTTGAGCCTGTTGATAATAGGTGAATCGGACTCTTGTTGCATGTAATAATTGTAGAAACTTTTGTAATCCGTATTAAGATTCAAGTTTCTATCAAAACCATTTCCGATTAAATAAACAATATTCATAAAATATATTATTTGGAGTACCTGGTTAGCGAATGATGGTTGTATAGGCCCAATGTTCCTGATTGATGAAATCACGCACTTGGGAAATCACTGTTTTCTTTATGCCACTGATTAGATTTTCCATCAACAGCAAATCAATATTCCCGTCTTTATCAACAGGAATCATAACTGTGTCGTTTTTGATTTTCGCTTTGGATATTGAATCACCCCAGTGGTATTTGTGTGATAGGCTCTTAAAGAGTGTAGTGACAAAGAATAACCCGATGTTTTCTGAAAGATTATTTCTTTGTAAAGTCAGTAATAGGTTGTGGCTATCGTTTGAATAAAAATCGAATGGTTGATATGTAATTACCATTGTTTTCCCTCCAATCATAATTGCATTTCCATGTTCAATCATGCTTTCGTCATAAGATATATAAGAGGCAATGGAATTATTTCCCACACCGGCCGTGATGTATGGTGTACTGCCACTATTAAAAACAACATCTGTTTTAAGAATGTTATGTGTGTTTTGGACATTGAAAATATCCAAAATGTAGCATTCTTTATATGCGATAGAATTAGTTGCCATTTTGTGTAATGCGCTGATTTCGGGGGGGGGTAGGTGTCAATTCCTCAAAGCCGCAGGCTTTGAGGTACGCTTCGAGTTCGCGCACGCGCTCCTCTTCGAGTTCGCGCACGCGCTCCTCTATAAAATTGATGGCCACCTCGCCGTTCAGATAGGGAACATCGATTTCGATTTCATTAAAGATGGATTCAAATTGTCGGACAGCCCCATTCAATAATTTGCCTCTGTTTTTATTGAACCAGGTAATAAACCAGAGTGCTACTTTGGATGTAAGGCCGTTAAAAAGTGGAAAGATAGTTTTGGTAAACTGACCGGCATAGAAATCGTGGTCTTGGTAGAAAAACTGCATTCCCATCATGCCAACGGCAATACTGTTTCCGGGAATCAGGTGTTCGGAGTCCAGATAATCAACATATCCAAGAATGCCATTGTTAAATACGGTTCTAGTGAAATATGGATATTGCGAATCCTCAGAAAATGAGAAAGCCCCTTTATCCAATTGAGGGTTTGATTTGACTCTGAAAAGCTTAGCTGCTTTAGTTTTGATGAAAAGGCCCCCGGCGTCAATAAAAGATTCAATTGCTTCAGACCGGGGGCCTATCATTTTCCCAGGCAATCCTCCGGCTTTTGTTTCTTTAGGATTTCGCTTACTTGCCAGGACATGTAGTCAGATACAGTCTTATGGAAGTCTTCAATTTTAGGTGTTGTGTCAATGGGGGCGATTTGATTCCAGTCGCAGCCATTTGATGGGTCGATATGCCCTTCATAATATGAATCCGTAGAGATGTATTTTAAGTGGGTTTTGCCGAAACGTACAAGTTTCACCAATTCGTCATACCGTTCTTTTGCATGATCTGTGTCCCGAAGATTGTTACATGCTTTCTTTCGGTTGGCTCGTGTGTAGCCATCATTGGAGAAGTCAATGAACTTTACTGTCTCATTAATGTCGTGTGGTTCGTTTACTCTAAATACATAAACATAAGTCTGTACGCTTGACTTTCCAATGAACAAATCAATCGGCATTTTAATGCTTGCCAAAAGGGTGTGGCGCTTGAGAATTCGGATATTAAAATCCTTTGCTTTACCGCTTCCGGCAGAGCCCTGTATGATTATTGCGGCATAGCCCCGTTTCATCATGTTCAAAGCCTTCTCAACGAAAATCATCCCGTTTCCTTCGGCGGAATAAGGCGGGTTCAGAACAAAGGCATCGGCCGGAAAGTCCTTGTCGGTAGCTCCAAAGCCATATTTGCCATCGTAATGATTCAGGGAGTCACGATTGAGAATGTTAGAGCAGCCATCCCCCATAAGAATCATGTTGAGTATGGCCAGCATATAGATATTGGGCAGGACTTCCAGTCCCAGCAATTGCTGCGATTTGATTTGCTGCTCTTTTTCAGCAAGTATTTTAGGTGAGGTGGAGCATTTGCGGGCATCGGCGAGCATCTCATTCATGGCTGCCACAAGTAGCCCTGCCGACCCAGTCGCGAAATCCCATACATAAGAGTCCTGGTTTACTCGAGCCAGTTTTACCAATAATGTCGCAACATATGAGGGTGTAAGGACAACATCGTTGAGCTGGTCCTGGGAAAACCCGAGCCAATTATACATTTCATTAAACAGTTTTCCTGTAAAATCCGTGGTAAGTCCTATCTTGTAATAAATTCCAAGGTCGTCTACGATTTTACAAAACACTCTTTTCAACTGGCTTTGGCCAGCCACCACACGGTTAATATTATCGTTGGTCAGGGTGTTCTGAAGTGTGCGGATAATCAGGTCCTTCTTTTCGTCAGGCAATTGCTTGTGACCTAAAAAGGCCTTGATTTTCCGCAGGATTATGTCTCCATCTGTATTTCCGACCTCATTCAACGATTTCAACTCATTCTTTTCAAGGGGGGCAACGTGGTCGGCAATGCCGATAGTCGCGATGATAGAGGCGGCCACAAGATAAACGCGCTCATCTTCACCTAAATTTTTTTCATCTCTGTATATATCGTTGTTCAGCCGCATCAGGCTTACAGTTATCTCGCGTTCACGTTGTTCCTTAATACGGTTTAATTCTTCTTGAGGCAATCGGAGAGTTTCAATTTTGCCTATGAAATCATCGAAGTTCTCTTTTGCGAGGAATGACAGATCTGTATACTCACCAACCTCCTGTCCTGCGCCAAAATTCTCCTTTGACACGTAATAAACCCCTATTTTGTGGCGCAGGTTGCCATATTCATCTCTCCATCCAGTTATACCGACAGCAATGATGTCTGTGTACGTAGAATGATGTAACAAGGCGTTCGCATAATGCACTGCACCGTTCACGGCATATGTGTTGATATTTTTCAGATTCGCTTCATTTTTACTTGTCCGGTTCTCGACAAGGCCATTGGCATCGAGCTTTACCAGTTTGTCCTGATATCCCTTGTATTCTATGAGCACGGGATACCACCGTTGCCTTTTGTCTTGCAAAAGCAATTTGGTGTCCGGGCGGTTTGCTCCGCTGCCGCCGTTTTTAGAGAAATACTCTTTTAGCGCATTGTCTATTTCTGGATTCAGCTGTTGTTGCTCCAATTTATAATCCAATCCGTACGATTTGAGCCATCCGTTTGCCAAATCAGCAATATTTGGTTCCACTGATTGAGCTGTATTTTTTGCCATGGTCCGTATGAGTTGCGTTTAATTGATAAATGATAATGGGGATATTTGTAAAGGTAATCAAAATTTCACATCTGGCCAATTGTGGTGTCAAGAAAAATATTGGAAAAATATCGGCACCGCTCGTTTTTGTTTCTCATGTGGAGAGTGCGGGGATTCGGAGGAATTTTGTAACTTTGCGTTTATGGGGTGCTGTGGCGTTACGCCAACGGTGGCACCCGGCCGGATGCATGGGGTGAGGTACGCTCATGCAATTGTCCGGCTGACATCATAAAAAAGATTGATAAATGAAACAAATGGATAATGCCGATCTGGCGGCGATGACACGTGGCAAGGCTCTCCTCGCAAGTGAGGCCGTGCCTGCTCCGCCTGCCGGCGACTACAGCTATATGCTCACCGACGAGGAGGGGAACAAGCGCAAACCCACGGTGCTCGATGCCGACGACATAATGAAGATGGTGCCCAAGCTCAGCGGGCGCCGCAAGCTTGTGGAGCGGCTCATCAGGTTCATGTCGCTTGACAAGGTGAACAATCTCCATGCCCACAATTGCGCTACCCCGGGACCTGAATTCTGCCGCGGACTGCTCAACGACCTGGACATAAAGCTGCGCATTGACAACAACGAGGTGCTTGACCATCTGCCCGAAGGGGCGTTTGTCACCGTAAGCAACCACCATTTCGGCGCGCTCGACGGCATCATTCTGATTGACCTGATTGCCTCGCGCCGTCCCACTTATAAGGTGATGGTCAACATGTTCCTGAATTACATCTGGGCCATGCGGCCTAATTTCATCGCCGTTGACCAACAGGCAAGCGACGACCCGGCGAAAAAAGCCGTGTCGATGGCCGGTATCCGCGAGGTGATCAAGATGGTGCGTGGCGGCGACCCGGTGGGATTTTTCCCCGCAGGTGCCGTGGGCAAGGTGAACTGGCGCGGACGGTTGCAGGACCGCGAATGGCAGCCTACCATCATCGAGATAATACAGAAACTGAAAGTTCCTGTCATACCCATATTTTTCCATGGCTCGCAGTCGTGGTTCTTCAATTTCCTTGGCGTGGTGTGCTGGCAGGCGCGCACGTTCCTGCATCCGCGCGAGGTGTTCCGCAAGCATGGCAAGACGTTCCACATCACCGTTGGCAATCCCATCTCGGTTGAGGAACAGATGAAGCACATGGGCTCACAGAAAGAGTTCGGAGAATTCCTGCGCGAACAGACCTACCGTTTGCGCAACGTGAAATGAATGACAGTCAGATGATAACACCGCAACAGATCCAGCAGGCAAAGTCGCGATTCGGAATCGTGGGCAATGCTCCGGCGCTCACCGAGGCCGTGAGCCGCGCGTTGCGTGTGGCTCCCATCGATCTGTCTGTACTTGTCACGGGCGAGAGCGGGTCGGGAAAGGAGTTCTTTCCGCAGATCATTCATGCGTTTTCGCCGAGGAAGCATTCGCGCTACATCGCCGTGAACTGCGGAGCCATCCCCGAAGGCACGATTGATTCCGAGCTGTTCGGACATGAAAAAGGGGCCTTCACAGGTGCCGTGGCAACGCGAAAGGGATATTTCGAGGAGGCCGACGGCGGCACGATATTTCTGGACGAGGTGGCGGAACTGCCTTTGACCACACAGGCGCGCCTTCTGCGCGTGCTCGAGAGTGGCGAATTCCTGAAGGTGGGATCATCTGTGGTGCAGAAAACCAACATACGCGTGGTGGCCGCCACGAATGTTGACATGGCCAAGGCCGTGAGAGAAGGCCGGTTCCGCGAAGACCTGTTCTATCGTCTCTCCACGGTGCAGATCCAGATTCCCCCCTTGCGCGACCGCGGCAGCGACATAGGGCTGCTTACCCGTAAGTTTGCCGCCGATTTCGCTGAAAAATACCGTGTTCCGGCCATCACATTCTCCGACGATTCACGCATGGCTCTGCAGCACTACCGCTGGCCGGGCAATGTGCGGCAGTTGAAAAACGTGGTCGACCAGATGGCGCTCTTCGAGGCCGGCTCTGTGGTCGAGGCAGATGCTCTGCAGGCCTATCTTCCGCAGATCAACACCGAATACGCCCCGATTCCGGCTTCCGAGGCGGCACGCTCGCATTCCTACGAGCGTGAGCGCGAGATGCTGTTCAACATGATATTCAGGCTGCAGAAAGAGATTTCGGATCTGCGTGCCACGCTCAATCCCGAATCGTCTGTGGCCGCAAGTCATGGCGCCGAGCAGTTGCCGCAGCAGGCGGCATCGGCCGGTCCGCGTGCGCTTGTGAAATATTCCGACCCTTCACAGGCAATTTTCCCGCACGAATTCGGTTCGCGGACTCCATCGGCCGATGCTCCCGATGCCATCGACGTGACTCCATCGGAAGTGGCGCCAGAAGGTCGCACCCTCGAGGACACTGAGCGCGAAACCATACGCCGTTCGCTTGAGCGAAACGGCGGCCGCCGCAAGGCCACTGCGGCCGAGCTTAACATCTCGGAGCGCACGCTCTACCGAAAAATAAAGGAGTTCGGTCTGGAATAAAACAAAACAATACACCACATATGCAAGGAATGTTACGATTGCCAGCCATTAAGAAACTGTTGTTGCCGCTGTTTTTGGTGGCGGCCTTTCTGGTGCCCCAGAGCTGCCGTATAAGCTACAAGCTCAATGGTGCTGCCATTGATTACACTGTCTATCGCACCATCCATGTCGGGGAGTTCCCCATCCGTGCGGCACTGGTATATGCCCCGCTGCAGCAGACGTTTGAAAACGAGCTGATGGACTACATCACCCGTAACACCCGCCTTACAACAACCGACGGAGCTTCCGACCTTGACATAGAGGGTGAAATCACCGGTTATAACCTCTCGCCGCAGGCCGTCACCGAGGATGCATATGCATCCAAAACGCGTCTGACCATAACGGTGCGTGTGAAATATACCGACTCGAAGAACGATGCCAACGACATAGACCAGTCCTTCTCGGCCTATCGTGATTTCGATGCATCGCAGATGCTCACCGACGTCCAGGAGCAGCTGTGCCAGGAGATTGCAAAAGAACTTGTCGAACTTATTTTCAACGCCACGCTCGGAAACTGGTGACGCCGTTTCAGCATAGATTATACATAATAGCGCAATAACCCATCATCCTCACTTCGATAGCCATGAACGACGATGCCCGAAAGCTGAAATGCCTGCTTGAGAACCCCGACGCACCCGACGCCGGCGAATGGTTGTGTGCTTTGGGCGAAAAGTATCCCTATTTCCCTATTGCCCGAGCTCTGGAGCTGCGTTCGGTCTATGCCGGACTGGACGAGGCCGACCGGCAACGCCTGGTTGAAGAACTCACCCTGTCGGTTCCCGGCTCCGATGCCGCACGCAGGCTGGCCGATCCAGCCGGCGACGAGTTCGACAACTTCTATCCTCCGGAGGCCAAACCTGCGAAACCGTCGACCGATACAACCATCGACCGCTTCCTTGAAACCTATGGCAATGAATCGGCCGAAGAAACCGCCACGCTTGAAAAACTGATTTTCAACCCAGTGCCCGACTATGCCCAGCAGCTTGAGCGCGACGGCACCGCTCCGGCCGAAGAGGATGTCGCCGGCGACTCGCAGCTGGCGCGTATAAACCGCTTTATCCGTTCGCAGCAGTCCGCTCCCGATGCCAGGGTGGAACTACGGGATGAGATGGAACCGGCAGTTACAGAGGCTTCGGCCGAAGTGACCGCCCAGGCGCCTGCTGCCATTCCACAACCGGCGCCGGAACGCCGCCCCTCGGCTGCTGCCACCCCCGAAAACAGCCTGCTGAGCGAGAGTCTGGCAAAAATTTATATCAAAACCCATCGTTATGAGCGTGCCTATGAAATTCTTAGCCGTTTAAGTTTGGCAGTACCGGAAAAAAATGCTTACTTTGCAGACCAATTGCGGTTTTTACGTAAAGTCATGCTTGCTGAAAGCTTCCGCAAACAGCATTCTGCCGCTTCCGGCAACGCATCTTCGCCGCAATAACCCGATTTGAGATTTATTCAAGCAAAACAAGAAAAAACATAAAATGTACACACTTATCATCATTCTCACAGTTTTTGTGTCGATTCTGCTTATCGTAGTGGTTCTCGTACAAAAATCGAAAGGCGGAGGTCTCAGTTCCTCATTTGCCGGTTCAAACCAGATCATGGGCGTTCGCCGCACAAACGATTTCATTGAAAAAGCAACATGGACACTGGCTGCCATCGTCGGCCTGCTGTCGATTATTTCCGTATTCGTAATGCCCCGCAACGTGGTTCAGAGCGGTTCGCGCGTTAAGCCCGTGACCGAAATCCCCACCGTGGCCGGCACAGAATATAACACCCCCGTTGAGGCTGCCACTCCGGCTGCCGAAGGCGAAGCCGCTGCTTCCGAAGCTGTTGAGGCCGTTGAGGTAGCCGCAGAAGAGGCTCCCGCCGAAGCTCCCGCAGCCAACTAAACCGCCAATCTGTTAACCTTACCATAACGCACCACATTCAAGGGCGCATTCATTCATGCTGGATGATGCGCCCTTTTGCCGTCCCCTCCGCCAAGTGAGCGGGAGCATACAGTCAAGCCGGAATGGCAGTGCATTCGCTTGGTATTGGCACAAGTGTAACCCATTAGGTTGTAGGGACATGCCTTCGGCATGTGATGCCAGCGGATGCTGATATTCAGTGAATCAATGTTGTTTCACATGTCAAAGGCACAATGTCACCAAGTTAAGGAATATGGTGATAAAGTTGGCCCGCATAGCGACACCGACATAACATTCAATAAGTGTCTCATGCTATCGCCGTAGGCGATGGGCCATGGTTAACCTCATGAAAGCGCAGCGCATCATGAGGTACACGCGAGCAAAGAGAGAGCACCTCTCCGAGGTGCGTGTCGTTAAAAAATACCGCACTCTGTAATCGAAACCGCTAAAAAAATTTCGCCATGACGAAAAACTTTTGTACCTTTGCGGTGCAAAACCCGAGGAAAGATGCCGGAGTGGTCGATCGGGACGGTCTCGAAAACCGTTGTACCCTTACGGGTACCCAGGGTTCGAATCCCTGTCTTTCCGCAATCAATCAAGCCAAATCCGCTGTAAGTCAATAATTTGCAGCGGATTTAATTTTATATACATACAAAAATACATACAAATTGCCGGACAATCCCAGCCCCATACAAATGCGTCTGTATCATAGAAAATCAAAAGGAGGGAAGATAATATTGTGAATTATCATAGAGCTTAATAAAGGTTCTTAACGATAGGGCTTTCCAAAACGGTAACCCTTTTTACATTGACCTCTTGTTTGAGAAAGCAAGTGGTCAGCCATGACGGCATCTTTTGACACAGACGAGTGCCATTTTTAGGTGCCGATTGTCTGATTTTAACAATCTCTCTTAAAAGATTGGGGTGTCGAGTGTAGATATTCTTTGAATGAGGTAGTTGTGCTCTACTTTTGCAGCGTCGACAAAATAATCACCCGGCTTCAGGTACCGGAAGCCACAACACTTCTCATCTCAATGAATATATCAGACCTTTTACAGAAGCCCTTGTGGCAAATGACCGGCGAGGAATTCATGTTCCTCTCCAAAACCGCCTCTCAAAATGATGAGGCAAAAAATCAGGACTCACCGCCTCAGTCAAACTCAGAGAAGAAATATGTCTATGGCATTGACGGAATCGCTGAGATTTTCGGATGCAGCCGCCCCACAGCCTCACGCATCAAGAAGAGCGGCAGAATCAATGCCGCAATCCGTCAGATCGGACGCAAGATAGTGGTGGATGTTGAACTTGCCCTTTCTCTTGCAGGGCAGAAGAAGGAGGCTCGCAGATGGACACGATGAATGACCCGCTCGGCGGCTTCATCGCCGAAGTGGAGAGCGGAGCCGGACTGCAAGCAGTTGACCCTGTGATAATGCGATATGAGAAGATGTGCAATGAGGCGCAGCTCGACATCGACAAGGAGGTGCCACCGCCGCCGGTTGCCATTTATATCGGCGATTCACCTGCCTGTACCTTTGGTAATTTCAGTGCCTCGATCGGCAAGCCCAAAGACAAGAAGACTTTCAATGTGTCGGCGATGACGGCAGCGGCGATGACCAATTCCACAATCCTGAATTATCGAGGCAACATGCCTCCGAACCAGAACGGCATCCTCTACTTCGACACCGAGCAGAGCACCTATCATGCTTTCCGTGTGTTCAAGCGCATAGCCCGTCTGACCCGCAGGAGCAATCAGGAAATCAACGAGAGGATAAAGTATTTCGCTCTGCGCAAGTATTCTGTCGAAGACCGCATCGGTATGATTGACTATAAGATACGCAATACCCGGGCAGTCGGACTGGTAATCATCGACGGCATCCGCGACCTAATGCTTGACATCAACAATCCCCGTGAAGCCACCCTTATAGTCAACTATCTGATGAAATGGACGGAGGAATTCAATCTCCATATACATACCGTCATTCACCAGAACAAGGGAGACGAGAACGCACGCGGTCACATAGGAACAGAAATCAACAACAAGTCTGAGACCGTGCTTCGTGTCGAGAAAGACAAGAACGATGATGCCATCAGCACCGTCAAGGCGGTCTATATCCGTGATGTCTCTTTCCCTTCATTTGCCTTTAGGATTAACGACGAGGCTTTGCCGGAACTTATCGCCGATTATGAACCATCGCCGAATTCCAAAGGCAACGAGGCTTGGGATCCGTATCATGACATAACCGAGGATACGCATCGCAGTGCTCTCGATTCTGCTTTTCCTAATCCGGATACATTACTCCGACATGGCGAACTCATGGATGCCTTGCGCGACGCATACGCTGACGAGGACATTGAACTAAGCGATTACAAGCTTAAGATTCTGATAACCTTTCTAAAGAACAAACGGATGATCGAGCAGGTGGACAAGGGCAAGAAGAAGGGCAATCCGTACCGCTACCTTCAGGATTTTTACTATTGAAAAAGTTAGTTGGATGAAGCGGGCCTATATATACGCGACACCTCACCCAACCAAAATCCGACAGTACGCAAACAGTTTCTCCGGTGTGGCAGGATGACCGACTGGGCTTGCCCAGATATAGCCCACTATAACTACACGCTTCGCTTCCGTAGTTGTGGGCTCTCCCGAGGGGCTGGGCGTTGCCCCGTCCCACTTATGGCTCTGCCCTAAGAACCTGGTCGGAGGCTGTCAGCCCCCAACACCCCTGACCAAAGAGTGACCCTCTCTTTGGAATCTCCGCTCAGAGGTCTCGACCCCTGAGAACCCCGAGCAGGAAGTGACCCTCTCCCTGCACCCTCCGATTAAGGCTCCGCCCTAATGACCCTTTCC
>ERZ808044.674-NODE-674-length-30230-cov-6.411535_pt1 | contig 30230 bp, 30 predicted proteins | sample MGYA00380195_ERZ808044 | MGnify/ENA primary metagenome ERZ808044 (study PRJEB31490, sample SAMN06133423) | mouse gut metagenome | isolation source: Z7_2 | host: mice | place: China: Chengdu | collected 2015-05 ...
TTTCTTTAAAGATATTACAATTTAAAAATATACTAATTGACTGTATATAAAACAAAAAATAATGCAACATAATTATAACATTAGTATTTTAAATAATATTTTACAAATCAATATTTATGAAATACAATGAGTGCAATTTTACTAATTAGGGAGGTTTATTATGGGTGAATATTTTATAACAAAAGAACGCATGAATGAGTTTTATAATTATTTGAAATTGGAAGAAAAAGAGCAAAGTACTATTGAAAAATATTTAAGTGAACTGCAAAGTTTTATATTATGGTTAGGAGAACGTTCTATAACAAAAGATGTCATATTTGAATGGAAAGAACATTTATGTCAATCTAATTATCAAGCCAATACAGTGAATGCAAAATTATCTGTATTAAATAAATTTATTTATTTTTTAGGAGTACCAGAATATAAATTAAAATATTTAAAAATACAGAAAAAATTGTTTTGCAGTACAGAAAAAGAATTAAACAAAGAAGAATATAGACGTTTATTAAAAACGGCAGAAGAACAAGGGAAAATACGTTTATCATTAATAATTGAAACAATATGCGCTACTGGCATAAGGGTATCAGAAGTAAAATATATTACTGTAAAAGCAATACAAACGGGACGAGCAGATATTTCATTAAAAGGTAAAGTTCGCACCATATTACTACCAAACAAATTATGTAGAAAACTGATAAAATATGCTAAAAAACAAAATATTACTTCTGGCGAAATATTTTTAACGAAAAATAAAAAAGGAATATCACGTCGTCAGATTTGGGCAGAAATGAAAGCATTATGTGAAAAAGCAAATGTTGCTTCTTCAAAAGTTTTTCCTCACAATTTAAGGCATCTATTTGCAAGAACATTTTATTGTGCCTGTAAAGACATTTCAAAATTAGCAGATGTGTTAGGACATTCCAATATTAACACCACACGTATTTATTTAATATCTACTGGTATAGAGCATACTAAACAAATGGAGAAATTGGGATTAGTTTTGTAGTAAACAAAATGAATATTCTGTCTTAATGATAGTATAAAATATGCCAAAAATTACATATAACAATAATACATTATCACAAAATATTAAGAGTTACAAGTCTAAATTTGGTGTTTTTTGCATGACAAATTTAACCGATTGAATGTTTGATTTTAATCGGCTTTTATTTTTATGTCTTTTTTGCGTCATGTAGTTTGCGTGATGCTTTTTTCGTCATTTTTTTCATAATAATAAAGTGAAAGAAAATAAAAATAACAAAAAAAGCAGTACAGAATATTCATTCTGTGATGAACAAAAAAAGCAAACAAAAATAGAGGAGAGGATATAATGGAGGAGCAAAATATAACAGGGGAAATAACAAATTTAAAATATCCATTACCACTAATGATAGGATTTTTTTTATTAAATACCCTTTTTTTACCAGTAGTACTATCTACAATACTTTTTATCATGCGTATTTCTGTACAGGCTTGGGTATTTCCATTATCTGTTGTGTTATCGGGTATACTCACATACATAATACTGAAAAAAGATGGAAAAAAAACAATTATTACACTTTTATGTGGCATACTTTGTATCGCTTTTGCACTGCTAATATGTGCTAAAACATATGATTTTAGTTGGGACGGAAATGCATATCATAAAAGTATAACAGGTTTATTAAAATATGGTTGGAATCCATTAAGGGAAACGTTTTATAGCTATGCAGAAAAATTTCCTTTTTTAGCACAAGAAAAAGAAACATGGTATGATGCCTATCCTAAGGCAACAGAATTATGGGCAGCCGTAGTTTATGCAACTTTAAACAATATAGAGATAGGAAAGGCATTTAATATTTTATCAATGTTTGCTTTAATTTTTGTTTGCTGGTCATTGTTGTATGAAACAAATGTATTAAAAAAGTGGCAGAGTCTTTTATGTGCAACAGCATTTTCTATCAATATCGTCATATTGATTCAATGCTTAACCTATTATAACGATGGTTTTTTATGGGAAATGATATTATTATTTTTAGCATCATTGATATATTTAACATTTTATGAAAGCGGACGTTTTAAAAATATATGTTATTATTTTATTTTTTTAAGTATCAATATGGGTTTAAATACAAAATTTTCAGGAGTTATATTTTTTGGATTATCTGGTTTTTCGTTTTTTATATTTTGGTTGGTAGAAAAGTGGCATAAATATGGAATTGTACAAGCATTTAAAATGGTTTCAAAACATTTTATGATTCTTGCAGTAAGTGTTATTTTCAGTTTTACTGTTACAGGTTCTACATCTTATGTGATTAATATCATACGACATAATAATCCATTTTATACAATGATTGGTGAAGGTTCTACAGAAATGATTGTAGCACAAATATCACCCATATTTAAACCATTATCTAATGCAAGCCGTTTTATTTGTTCACTGTTTTCACAAACAAATAATCAACCTGCTAGTATGGAATGGAAATTTCCATTTACATTTTATAAAAATGAGATTTTACAGTCACAATTATTTGACACACGTATTGGAGGGTGGGGCATTTTTTTTAGTGCGATATTTTTAATCAGTGTTATTTTCATTGTATTTTATTTGATTCAAAATGGGAAAAAATACAATAAACTGATTTATATAGCACTTATGTTAACTATTTTAACGATAATTTCTATTATAACAGTACCAGGATTGTTTTGGGCAAGGTATTCTGTTGGATTATTTTATATTCCTGCAATCGCAATGGTATTTTTGTGCAAACGAATCAATAGAGGTGGTATTTATGCAGTACGATATAGTGCTGTATTAGCTGTACTTTGCACATTATTATTTTTAAATCATATTCCTGCCATGACAAGAAACATTGACATTGCGAGAGAAAGTAAGCCTGTAAAAACAAAATTAGAAAATTTAAAATATGTAAATGAAATAGGAAAGCTATCATTTAGTTATATTACACCACAACATAATTTTTCAGGACGATTTTTTAATCTGTATGATGAAAATATATTGAATTTTGAATATGGACAGATTGATGTAAATAAAGCAGATATTATTTTTTATCCGCAATATGAAAATGCTTATTCTTTTATAGCTTATTCTATATCTACACCAGATAGATTATCTGATTACATAAAAAGTATTGACCGAAGTAAATATTTAATATTTATAGCAGCGAAAGATGATGCAAGTACAGGACTAACAGAAGATGTTGTGAAAAGTATGAGAGAATTAGGTTTAAAATTTGATATGGAAGGTGCATATCGTAATGCTTATGTAGCAATCATAGGGGACAAGCCTATGTATGAAGAAAAAAATGAACAATATTCTGTGTGCAATGCGGGACTAGAAGGGGTCGAAATTTCCATGTTAAGTGCTGGATATACGGGAGGAAATACGGCATCTATCAAATTTGATGGAAAAGAATATTCTAAAAATCAGCGTGGCTTAAATATTGTCATATACAATAAGGAGTTGCATCATGTGACCGACAGCGTATATGTTGATTTATATGAGAATGATATCATTCGCAGATAAAAAAGGAGGATATTATGATAGTACCAAAATTGTATCATCAGCAAAAACAATTCAGCATGATATACAATATATGGAAATTGATGCGTCCGAGGCATTATTTAAAAAATGCACTGCTATTTATATCCATTACATTTTCAGGGAAATTGTTTGAGTTTGATGTATTTTTACAGGTAGTTTATGGATTTATCGCATTTTCCTTGTTAAGTTCTGCCGTTTACACATTAAATGATATTTTTGATGCAGAAGCAGACAGACAACATGAAATAAAAAGATTTCGCCCCATTGCTTCAGGGGAAGTTAGTGTTATAAACGCATATATACTTGTATTTTGTTTGCTGTTGTTGTCGGCAATATGCAACCATATGCATAGTGGTTCACTATTAAAAAGTTTTCTATTTATGTTGCTGTATTTTTTAGTAAATGTAGGATATAGTTTGGGTTTAAAGCATATTCCTTTTGTGGACATTACTCTTTTAGCGTCTGGGTTTTTGATTCGTGTGTTGTATGGTGCAGTTATTATAAATAGTGAAGTATCGAATTGGGTTTCATTAACTGTGATTTCCATTTCATTTTATTTGGGTTTAGGGAAAAGAAGAAATGAACTCAAAAAAAGCAATGGACAAGCTGTAACCCGTAAAGTACTGCTATATTATTCTTTTAATTTTTTAGATAAATTTATGTATTTGTGTCTTGCACTTTCCATTGTATTTTATGCATTGTGGAGTGCTGATACAGAAGTCATTGCAAGATATGGTACAAATAAATTGATATGGACAGTACCATTTGTCATAGTACTTATGATGAAATACAGTGCAGATATTGAATCAGATAGCCACGGTGACCCTGTAGATGTTGTAACAAATGATAAGCCCCTTATTATTATGGGTGCTGTTTATGCTGTTGTGATGCTTGTTTTGATTTATATTCCTAGTATTTAGGTGAAAAATATGAATGTTTATGATTTTGATAACACAATATATAATGGTGATTGTACCATAGATTTTTGGAAACATTGTATCAAAAAATACCCTAAAACGCTTTTGGCTTTTCCTTCTGCGATAATATATGGCATATTGTTTTATTTAAAGCTATGTAAAAGGGAGCAGTTCAAACAAAAGTTTTATACCTTTTTAAAATATGTACCGAATGTACAGCATGAAACAGAACTTTTTTGGGGTAGTCATAATAAAAAAATAAAAGAATTTTATAAAAAACAAAAATGCTCTAATGATGTGATAATATCCGCATCACCAGAATTTTTAATTGCTGAGGTATCTAAAATGTTAGGTGTTCGTTATATTGCATCAAAAGTAAATACCACTACAGGAGCATTAGAGAGTAAAAATTGTCGTGGAAGTGAAAAAGTAAGACGTTTTAAAGAGCAATATCCATATGAAAATATAGAAAATTTTTATTCAGATAGTCTGTCAGATATATTTATGGCAAAAGAGTCAAAACGAGCCTATTTGATAAAAGGAAATACAATAATAGAATGGAGGGTGTAAATGCATATCATTACGCTAATATTACTAAGTGTTTTTTTAAATTCGTTGGCACAGCTCTGCATGAAAAAAGGAATGATGATAGTAGGAGAGATTACAGGAGGTGTGCAAGGATTTGTAGTAATGCTTCCCGACATGATTGCAAATATCTATTTATGGATAAGTGCAATATGTTATATGGTAAGTATCGTATTGTGGTTGGTGGTACTTTCTAAAACAGATGTAAGTTATGCGTATCCCTTTTTAAGTATAGGCTATGTGTTATCTGCAATAGTGGGATATTTTGCATTTCATGAGTCTGTTACACCCATTCGTGTAGTAGGTATTGCTGTAATATGTATGGGAGTAGTGCTGATTTCAAGAAGTTAAGAAAGGGGAAAATAGATGTCATTTCAACATAATTTAGGAAAATTGCGAGAAATAGGGAGAGCGGTTGTACTACCTGCAAAAGAAATCAAAACACTATTAGAACAAAATTTATTTGATAAATATTCTGTCAATAAAGTGATTGATTTTGGAGCAGGTACATTATACTGGACAAATTGGTTTTCAAAAGTGATTGGAAAAGAAAATGTTTATGCTGTAGATATTATATTTCAAAAATCACCACCTCATACAGATATAAAATATTTTACGTCTATTGATGATATTGAAATAACACAAAATAATACATTATTTTATATTTGTGATGTAATACACCATTTGCCTAATGCTGTGTGGAATCATGTAAAAAATAAAGTATTTGATAAATGTGATTTTGTTGTAATAAAAGATATTGATTGTCGTTATAAATTCAAAAATTTTATGAATAAAATGCATGACAGGGTTATCAATGGAGAAAAAATATATAATGTAAATCCAGATGAGTTAATAAAAGATTTAAAAATGTCAGGGTTCACACACACATATATATATAATGTTCATAAATTATGGTACTCCCATTTTGTTATAATCGCACAAAAGTATAAATGATGGAAATAAATGGAAATCGAACAAAGGGCTAGCCCTTTGTTCAGGTAGTTACACTACCTGAACAATAAGACATTAATGAACAACTATAATAATAAGTAATAAAATGTACTAAAAATAAACAGTATATGGAGGAGAATATATTGATAATTGAAAGTAAAAGAAATCTAAATATTGATTTATATAGAGGAATAGCAATTATAAATATTATAGCAATACATACAGCTTTTTGGTCAGGTGGATCTTATACACCACATTGGTTTCAATCTTTAACATTGCTTTTAGATGTTCCATATTTTTTCTATATTTCGGGTAGAAGTATTTGCTTTTATGAAGGAGATTTATTTAAAACAACTAAAGTTTTATTGAAAACATGGTTAAAATGGGTTTTTAGCATAACTATTTTAGCATTTGTATTTCGTGTAATAGGAAGTGAAGGAGGAGTAGCAAATTTAAAAGATTTATTTCAAAATTATTTTTTTAATGTTTCGTTTCAGTCTGTTGCTGTGTTAGCAGGCTCTACTTGGTTTATGCCGTTTTATTTTGTGATTATTCCAATCAATCAGATTATATTAGCTGTTATGTCACAAACAAAACATAAATATGAAAGATATAAAAAATGGTATTGCAGTATGTTGCTTGCGGCATTTGTTTGGGTAATTACGAATCATGATTTATTTGGAATAAATCAATATTATTTATTTTATAGCTTTTTTCTAATGCTAGGAGTATTAAATAGCACTTTAAGCAAAAAAATAGTAAAGAGACCAATTCAAGCAATATTCTGTACTTGTATATTATATGTTGTTTTTTGCTATTTGCTAGATTTACCTTATATTATTTTACAACAAAGTAAATTCCCACCTAATTTACCATATTTATTTGCCTCAATGTTATTGATTATCATCACTGTAAGTATTGACAAATACATAAAAAATCCAAATAAATGTTTGATACATATTGGTCAAAATACAATATTTTATTTTATAGTGCAAGGAATTGGAAGCAGTTTGATTTATTTTATTTTACCACGTATATCAATTAACATATGGTTTTTAAAATGGCTTGCTGTATTTATAATAAATTTAATTATTACAATAATAATATCAGAACTTTTATATTTAAGTTATACCGTATTTATAAAAGCGAAAAAATATATTAAACCTTTTGTGTTATAATTTAAAATAATATCAAAAATTCATTTGAAACAGTTCTTTTACTAAAAAAGTAAAAGGGCTGTTTTATTTTGATAATTTGTTTGTTGCTACTTTTTCATATGTTTTATATAATGATAGTAATTATTTTTATAGGGGGGTATTTTTTTGACAGAAAATATAAAAACATTGATAGAAAATATTAAACCACTTTATCAAGAAACAATGAAGCAAACAAGGGAGTATGAAGATAATTTAATAAAACCTATAGGGAGTTTGGGAAGGTTAGAGGATATTGCAATACAAATTGCAGGCATTACAGGAAGTGTAAAAAATGAATTGGACAAAAAAGCAATTATAGTAATGTGTGCAGATAACGGTGTTTATGAAGAAGGAGTTAGCACAGCACCACAGGAAGTAACAGCAGTACAAACATACAATATGCTTGAGGGAAAGACAGGTATTTGTATATTATCAAGACAATATAAAATAGATTTAAAAATTGTAGATATCGGAATAAACGGCAACATAAAACATTCCCAACTAATTGATAGAAAAATTAATTATGGTACAAAAAATATTGTGAAACAGAAAGCAATGACAAAAGAAGAAATGGAAAAAGCGATATTAACAGGTATCGAATTAGTAAAACAACTCAAAGAGCAGGGATATAAAATACTGGGTACAGGAGAAATGGGTATCAGCAATACCACAACAGCAACAGCAGTCATTACGGCATTAACAGGTAGTACGGTAGAGCAAGCTACAGGAAAAGGCGCAGGATTGACAAAAGCATTATTTGAGCATAAAAAAGAGGTATTGAAAAAAGTATTAGAAATGCATAACAATGGCAAAAATACACCTTTTGAAGTCGTTCAAAATATGGGTGGATTTGACATTGCGGGGCTAATGGGGTGTTTTTTAGGTGCAGCATATTACAGGATACCTATTGTAATAGATGGTGTCATATCAATCAGTGCAGCACTAGCTGCATATTGTGTACAAAGTTTGGTAAAAGAATATGTATTTGCCTCTCATCATTCAGCAGAGCCAGCATATCATATTGCCGCAGAAAAAATGAAATTACGCCCTTATTTTGAATTAGATATGCGATTAGGAGAAGGTACAGGCTGTCCTTTTACAATGTATTTGGCAGATGCAGCAACAAAAGTCGTTAGGGAGATGGCAACATTTGAACAGGGAAATGTAGACAAATCAAATTACATAGATATTAGAAAGGATACAGAATAATGATATTAGTAATAGGAGGAGATAGAAGTGGAAAGAGTGCTTTTGCAGAAAATTTAGCAAAGGGAAATGTACTTTACATTGCAACAGCAAAAGCAATCGATGAGGAAATGAAAAAACGCATAGAAAAACATAAACAACGTCGTCCGAAACATTGGCATACACTGGAAAGCTATACCAATTTAGCAGAGCAAATCAAATATGCACAAAATCAATATGATTGTATATTATTGGATTGTATTACATTGCTTTTGACCAATTTAATATTTGAATACAGCAATACGAATAATATAGATGATATGGATTTTGAAAAATTGGAATACAAATTGCTTTCAGAATGTAAAGAAATTGCAGAAGTTTGTAGTACATCAAAGAGTCAGGTGATTATTGTAACAGGAGAAATGGGACTTGGTATTGTACCTATGGATAAATTGAGCAGATATTTCAGGGATATAATAGGTAGTGTGAATCAAATATTAGCAGAAAAAGCAGATGAAGTTTATATTGTGATAGCAGGTATTTCTATGAAAATAAAGGGGTGATGATGTTGCAGTTATTTTGGAGTACCATTGGCTTTTTGACAATACTGCCTGTACCACATACTGATAAAATATTAGCACCAGAAGAATTTTCAAAAGGGATATTATTTTATACAACGATAGGACTTTTGGTAGGGTTGATTGACTATATTTGTTATGGTGTTATGACATTTTATATGAATATGCCTTTTTTAGGGGTAGTTTTTGCTGTGCTATCAGAAACCATTGTAACGGGAGGATTTCATTTAGATGGTTTAGCAGATACTTTTGACGCTTTTTATTCTGCAAGAACAAAAGAAAAAATGTTGGAAATTATGAAAGATAGTAGAATAGGTACAAATGGCACATTAGCTTTATTATTTGACATCGTATTAAAAATGGTGTTTTTAATAGAGTTAGAAAAAGGCGATGCTTATTTAGCAGTATTGCTTGCGCCTGTTGCTGGAAAAATGGCAACACCTATATTGATAAAAAGCAATTATGCAAGAGAACAAAAAGGTTTAGGCAGTTTATATTTAAGTGAAAAATATACAAAATATATGGTAGTAGCGGTGTTGATAGGTATTGCGCTAATAGGTGGATTTTTACAAATAAAAAGTATATTACCTATATTATCAGTATTGCTTTTTGCTTTTCTTTTTAGAGAATATTGTCAGCATAAAATAGGAGGTATGACAGGAGATACATTAGGTGCAGGATATGAATTGTCAGAAATTGTATTTTTGTTGATAATGACATTACAAGGGGTGGTAATATGAAATTGTATTTAGTAAGGCATGGGCAAACAGATATGAATAAAGAAAAGTTATATTATGGTTGGACAGACTGCCCTATCAATGATGTAGGAAGAAAACAGGCAGAAACATTACATCAATATTTTAAAAATGTGCATTGTCATAAAGTAATTACAAGTGATTTAAAGCGTTCTGTGGAAACAGCAGAAATTATCACAAAGGGACAAAATGTTGTATTAGAGAAAAGACAAGCATTTCGAGAGTTAAATTTTGGGCTTTGGGAAGGCAAACATTATAAAGTACTTCAAAAAGAATATCCGGAAGCTTTTGAGCAGTGGGGAAAAGACTGGAAAAGTTTTTGTATACCAGAAGGAGAGGCATTTTTTACATTTTATGAAAGAATACGAAAAGAGCTAGAAAACGTCATACAGCAAACACCAGAAGACAATACAGTACTTTTGGTAACACATAATGGTGTTATGAGTGCTATGCTTTGTGTTTTAACGGGTGCAGGTTATGATGGCTTTTGGAGATTTTTTTTAGAACAGGAAACCTATTCACTTGTATCTATTACAAATGGCTTTGTTACAATAGAAAAAATAAATTGTCCAGTTAGCTATTAAATAGCATATATCAGGAAAATCAATTTTTAAAAAATTTTAATATTTTATAGTATTTTTTTGTTCAAGATGACTATCGGGCACCGCCCGGTCTACGCTTCGCTCCGGTCGGTGCTGGACGAATGTCCACTGGACATTCAGCACCCCGCAAGCTTTTTTGAAAAAAAGCTTGACAAAAAACTTTAAATCGCCTACGGCGAACAAAAATTGATTTCCGTGTAGCATATATTTACTGCTATTGCGATTTTACTGTTATTGTGGTAGTATAAAATAGAAAAATTTGGTATATTATGTGTTTTATTATAACAATAACAAAAAGAGGAGGCAGCTATGAAAAAATTAAATATGCTTTATGAAGGAAAAGCGAAAAAGGTATATCAAACAGAAAATGAAGATTTGTATATTGTGGATTATAAAGATGACGCAACAGCGTTTAATGGTTTAAAAAAAGGCTCTATTGCTGGAAAGGGCGTTATCAATAATAAAATGACAAATATTGTATTTCAGTATTTGGCTCAAAATGGTATAGAAAATCATTTTGTACAAGAATTAAGCGATAGAGAAACACTAGTTAAAAAAGTAGAAATTGTACCGTTAGAGGTTATTGTCAGAAATATTGCAGCAGGTAGTTTTTCACAAAAATATGGTGTAGAAGAAGGTACACCATTAAAAAATGCTATATTAGAATTTTCATATAAAAATGACGCATTAGGCGACCCTATGATAAATGATATGCAGATTACAGCAATCGGTATTGCTACTGTAGAGGAATTAAAAACCATTTCTGAAAATGCATTAAAAATCAATGAATTAATGAAAAAATTCTTTATAGAAAGGAATATTATATTAGTAGATTTTAAAATTGAATTTGGGAAATATCAAAATAGAATTATACTTGCTGACGAAGTTTCACCAGACACTTGTCGCCTTTGGGACGCTAATACAAAACAAAAATTGGATAAAGATAGATTCCGTAGAGATTTGGGCGGTGTAGAGGAAGCGTATGAAGAAGTTTGGAAAAGAATTACATCAAAATAATACATTCATTGCAATATAGAAAGGAGCATACAAATGAAACAACAATATCAATCTCCGTTAAATACAAGATATGCAAGTAAGGAAATGTCCCATTTATTTTCACAAGAATTCAAATTTCAAACATGGAGAAAATTATGGATTGCTTTAGCGGAAGCAGAAAAAGAATTAGGACTTTCTATTACACAGGAACAAATAGAAGAAATGAAAGCACATCAATATGACATTAACTATGAAGTGGCAGAAGCAAGAGAAAAAGAAGTCCGTCACGATGTTATGAGTCATGTGTATGCTTTTGGAAAACAAGCGCCAAAAGCAGAACCAATTATTCATTTGGGTGCAACAAGCTGTTATGTAGGAGATAATACAGACATTATTATTATGACAGAAGCAATGAAATTGATTAGAAAAAAACTAATCAATGTCATAAATGAACTTTCTAAATTTGCATTAGAATATAAAGATATGCCTACATTGGGTTATACTCATTTTCAACCTGCACAAACAACAACAGTAGGAAAAAGAGCAACGCTTTGGCTACAAGATTTGGTTATGGATTTAGAAGATATAGAATTTCAAATTAGTAAAGCAAAATTATTAGGTTCAAAAGGTACAACAGGTACACAAGCAAGTTTCTTAGAGTTGTTTGACGGTGACAAACAAAAAGTCAAACAATTAGATGATATAATAGTAAATAAAATGGGATATACAGATTATTTTAAAGTATCTGGACAAACTTATCCAAGAAAATTAGATTCTCAGATATTAAATGTACTTTCTTCTATTGCACAAAGTGCTTTTAAATTTAGTAATGATATTAGACTTTTACAGCATTTAAAAGAAATAGAAGAACCTTTTGAAAAAAGTCAAATTGGTTCTTCTGCCATGGCTTATAAAAGAAATCCTATGCGTTCTGAAAGAATTGCTTCTCTTTCAAGATATGTTATTGCAGATGCTGTTAATCCAGCAATTACAGCATCAACACAGTGGTTTGAAAGAACATTGGACGATTCTGCAAATAAAAGAATCAGTGTACCAGAAGCATTTTTATGTGTAGATGCCATATTAACATTATATAGAAATGTAGTTGATGGGCTTGTGGTATATCCTAAAGTCATTAGAAAACATTTGAATGATGAACTTCCATTTATGGCTACAGAAAATATTATGATGGACGCTGTAAAAAAAGGTGGCAATAGACAAGAACTGCATGAAAGAATTAGAGTACATTCTATGGAAGCAGGAAAAATGGTTAAAATGGAAGGAAAGCAAAACGATTTGCTTGAAAGAATTGCAAATGATGATATGTTTGGTTTGACAATGGAAGAATTAGAAGCAATTATGATACCAGAAAATTTTGTAGGCATTGCACCAGAACAAACAGAGGACTATATTAAAAACTTTGTACAGCCTATATTACAAAAAAATAAAGAACTTTTAGAAAAAGAAGGAGAAGAAATAAGAGTATAATTTTTTGTAAATATTTCTTGCAATCAATGATACAAAGTGTTATACTAAAAACAGCGCAAATAAATTGTTTGATAATAAAGAGTGGGTGAAAACCCACTCTTATATTTTGTAATGAGGTGAGAATGTGGCGAAAGAAAAAAATACAGAAAAAAAGGTTTTGGAAATTGTAGAACCTATTATATTAGAAAAGGGATTGGAATTGGCAGATTTGGAATTTGTAAAAGAAGGACCAAACTGGTATTTAAGAATATATATTGACAAACAAGGTGGTGTAACAATAGAAGATTGCGAAACGATTAGTCGTATGTTAGAGAAAAAATTAGACGAAAAAGACCCTATAGAACAAGCATATATATTAGAAGTAAGTTCTCCGGGTATAGATAGACCATTAAAAAAACCAGAGCATTTTCAAAAATATATAGGTGAAATAATAGATATTAAATTGTATAAACCGCTGGAAGGTAAAAAGGAATATCAAGGGGAACTAAAACAATTTGAAGACGGCATAATTACGATTACAGATGAAAATGGAAAGGAATTGCAATTTACACAAAAAGAAACGGCAAGCGTTAGACTAGCGGTTATATTTTGAAGTATAATATTAAGGAGAAAACAAAAAAATGGATAGAGTAGAATTTATAAATGCGTTAAATCAAATTGAAAAAGAAAAGGGCATTGATAAAGAAGTAATATTTGAGGCAATAGAAACTTCTCTTGTATCAGCGTGCAAAAAAAATTTTGGCACAAGTCAAAATATAAAAGTGGTGATAAACAGAGAAACAGGAGATGTTGCTTGTTATGCACAAAAAGAGGTTGTGGAAGAAGTAGAGGACGATATGCTTCAAATTTCTTTGGAAGATGCAAGAAACATCAATCCTTATTTTATTGTAGGAGATATTATTGATATTGAAGTAACACCTAAAAATTTTGGTAGAATTTCTGCACAAACTGCAAAGCAGGTAGTTGTACAAAAGTTTAGAGAAGCAGAAAGAGAAATATTGTATAATCAATATATTACAAAAGAAAAAGATATTATGACGGGCATTGTGCAAAGACGAGAAAGAAAAAATGTCATTGTGCAGTTAGGTAAAATTGATGCCATATTAACACCGAATGAACAAATTCCTACAGAGGAATATAACTTTATGGATAGAATAAAAGTTTATGTTTTGGAAGTAAAACAAAGTACAAAAGGTCCTCAGATATATGTTTCCAGAACACACCCTGAACTTGTAAAACGTCTTTTTGAGCAGGAAGTACCAGAAGTATATGATGGAACAGTAGAAATTAAAAGCATTGCAAGAGAAGCAGGTTCTCGAACAAAAATTGCAGTTTATACAAGAGATAAAAATGTAGATGCATTAGGAGCTTGTGTAGGACAAAATGGTTATAGGGTCAATGTCATTGTAAATGAATTAAAAGGTGAAAAAATAGATGTTATAAATTGGAGCGAAGACCCTAAAGAATTTATTGCAGCAGCATTAAGTCCTTCCAAAGTACTTGCTGTTGCCATAAACGAACAAGACCAAAGTGCAAAAATTGTTGTGCCTGACCATCAGCTTTCACTTGCTATAGGAAAAGAAGGACAAAATGCAAGACTTTCTGCAAAATTAACAGGTTGGAGAATTGACATTAAAAGTGAAACACAGGCAAGAGAAACAAACTTTTTAGGAGAAAGTCATATTGTTAATGAGGAAAGCGAAGAACAAAAAATGTTGAGAATGTATCAAGAAGCATTTGCAGATTTAGAAGAACCAACAGAAGAGGAAGAAATGGAAGTAGTTGAACAAGAATTTGTAGAGGAATGATACAGTTTATATAAGCATAATGGAAAGGAGGTTTTGTCATGAAACAAAGAAAAATTCCATTAAGAAAATGTACTGGCTGTCAAGAAATGAAAAATAAAAAAGAATTGATTCGTATTGTGCATAATGATGAGGGAGAATTTTTTTTAGATGAAACAGGAAAAAAACCAGGGAGAGGTGCTTATATCTGTCCAAATGTAGAATGTTTGAAAAAGGCACAAAAATCAAAGGGACTAGACAGGTCTTTTAAAAAATCAGTTCCTCAAGAAGTATATGAGCAATTAGCAAAACAATTATGTGGTGATATAGAAAATGAATAAAATATATTCCTTTTTAGGCATTTGCCAAAAAGCAGGAAAAGTAGTTTCTGGTGAAACTGGTTGCGAATTGGCAATCAAAAACAAAACAGCAAAGTTAATATTATTGGCAGAAGATGCTTCCGCAAATACAAAAAAGAAATTTGAAAACAGTGCAGCATATTATCATATTCCTATATTGACATTAGGTTCTAAACAAGAAATGGGTATGGCATTAGGAAAGGAAAGCAGAGCTGTATTGGCAATTACAGAACAAGGATTTGCAAAAAGTATATTAGACAAAATGAAATAATAAATATTGGAGGTGGAGCAATGCCTAAGGTTAGAATTTATGAGCTTGCGAAAATGTTAAAAATAGAAAATAAAGAATTGATAGAAAAATTGAAAGAATTGGGTATTGAAGCAAAAAGTCATATGAGCGTTTTAACAGAAGAAGATGCAGCCGTTGTCATGGAAATGTTTGATACAAAACAAGATACTGTAATTGCTCAGGAAAAAACAGAACAACAGCAAAATGTTGTACCAGAGAAAAAGCAAGAGAATCAAAATCATAAAACAGGGAAAAATAAAAAAGAAAAAAATCATAATCAACAGCAAGAGCCTCAGCAAAGTGAAGAAGATGTTGCAGTAAAATATATTGGTGAAAATCCTACTGTAAAAGAACTTGCAGAAGTGCTTGGAAAAAATGCATCAGAAATTGTAAAAGTACTTATGAAAAAGGGAATTATGGCAGGAATCAACCAAAATGTGGAATTTGATATGGCTGTTGCGATTGCAGAAGAATTTGACATTATATTAGAAAAAGAAGAAGAAAAAGATATTATGGAAGAAGTGTTCGGACAAGAGGAGCAAGATGATGAAAAAGATTTAAAAGAAAGACCTCCTGTTGTTGTTGTTATGGGACACGTTGACCATGGTAAAACATCACTTTTAGACTCCATACGTCATAGCAGTGTAACAAGTAATGAAGCAGGTGGTATTACACAGCATATTGGTGCTTATACAGTGCAAATTGCTGGAAAACCAATTACATTTTTAGATACACCAGGACACGAAGCATTTACAGCTATGAGAATGAGAGGAGCACAAATTACAGATATTGCTGTATTAGTAGTAGCGGCAGATGATGGTGTTATGCCTCAAACAGTAGAAGCGATTAACCATGCAAAAGCAGCAGGTGTAGATATTATTGTTGCAATAAACAAAATGGATAAACCTTCTGCAAATCCAGACAGAGTAAAACAAGAGTTAACAGAATATGGACTATTAGCAGAAGATTGGGGCGGAGAAACAATATGTGTTCCTGTTTCCGCAGTGAACAAACAAGGTATTGACCAGCTTTTAGAAATGATTACACTTGTGGCGGAAATGAAAGAATTAAAAGCAAATCCAAATAAAAAAGCAAGAGGTGCGATTGTAGAAGCACAACTTGATAAAGGTAGGGGTTCTGTAGCAACAGTATTAGTTCAAAGCGGTACACTTCATGTAGGCGACCCTGTTGTTGCTGGTAGTGCTTATGGTAAAATCAGAGCTATGACAGATGATAAAGGTAGACGTGTAAAAAAAGCAGGTCCTTCTACACCAGTAGAGGTATTGGGATTATCAGAAGTGCCAACAGCAGGTGATACATTTTATGTTGCAGAAAGTGAAAAACAAGCTAGACAAGTTGCAGAAAGTGTTATTGCTAAAAATAGAGAAAATCTAATAAAAGATACTCCTCAAAAAGTATCACTTGATGATTTGTTTACACAAATACAATCTGGTAATGTAAAAGATTTGAATGTCGTTGTAAAAGCAGATGTGCAAGGTTCTGTTGAGGCAGTGCGTCAAAGTTTAGAAAGACTTTCTAATGAAGAAGTACGTATTCGCATTATTCATGGTGGTGTTGGTACAATTACAGAATCTGACGTTATGCTTGCGTCCGCATCAAATGCCATTATTATTGGTTTTAATGTCCGCCCAGAGCCAGCAGCAAAATTGTTTGCAGATGAGGAAAAAGTTGATGTTCGTCTATATAGAGTCATTTATAATGCCATTGAAGATATTACAGCCGCTATGAAGGGTATGCTCGACCCAGTGTATGAAGAAAAAGTGTTAGGACACGCAGAAATTCGCCAGTTATTCAAGGCTTCTGGTGTAGGCAGCATTGCAGGAAGTTATGTATTGGACGGCAAATTTGAAAGAAATTGTCAGGCTAGAATTACAAGAGATGGTATTGTAGTGTTTGAAGGAGAACTGGAAAGTTTGAAACGTTTTAAAGATGATGTGAAAGAAGTTGCAGCAGGATATGAATGTGGACTTGTATTTAAAAAGTTCAATGATATTAAAGTAGGCGACTTTGTAGAGGCATTTAAAATGGTAGAAGTACCAAGATAATAGGTTTTAAAAAACAGTTCTGAATCACTTTTTTCAAAATGTGACAATATCCTACAAAATAAAATTACAAATAAAAATTAGGAGAAAAAATATGAAAAATAACACAAGAATTTCACGTATTAACGATGAAATCATGAAAGAAATTTCACAAATAATACGTTCAGAAGTAAAAGACCCTCGTATTGGGACAATGACAAGTGTGATACGTGTGGACACCACAGCAGATTTAAAATACTGTAAAGTATTTGTATCTGTATTGGGAAATGATGAAGAAAAACAAAATGTCATGAAGGGATTAAAAAATGCAAGTGGTTTTATAAGACATTTGATAGCAGAAAGAGTTAATTTACGATTCACACCAGAATTACAATTCAAATTAGATGAATCTACAGAATATGCCATTCATATGAACCAGCTTATGGAACAAGTTGCAAAAGAAAGAGAAGCAAGGGAAACTGGTGAATAAATATGAATGATACATTTGAGAAAATAAAAGAAGTATTACAGCGCTGTCAAAACATTGCCATTGGGGGACATCAAAACCCTGATGGTGATGCAGTGGGTGCTTGTTTTGCACTTGCCTATGCTTTAAGGAAACAAGGAAAAAAAGTATCTGTTATTTTAGAAGAATATTCTAAAAAATATGATATGATTGCAGAAAAGGATTTGATATTACCAAAATATTGTTATGATACTGTAAATTTTGATGCATTTATAGCATTAGATAGTGGGGACAAGCAGCGTTTAGGGGAAGCAGAAGCAATATTTGAACAATCAAAATATAAAATCAATATTGACCATCATGTAAGTAATACTTATTTTGGAGAGTATAATTATGTAAATGGTGATGCTTCTTCTACATCAGAAATTGTATATCAATTTTTGAGAGATGATGGTATATTAGATAAACAAATTGCTTCTGCACTTTATGCAGGTATATTATATGATACAGCAGGTTTTCGTCATAGTTCCACAAGCCCTGCAACAATGTCTGCTGCTGCGGAGTTAATGACATATTCTATACCAGCAAATAAAATTTATACAACATTTTTTGATAATAGAACATTTTCAGAACTAAAACTTTTGGGCAGAGCATTTGAAAAAGCACAAAAATATTTTAATGAAAATGTGATATACACTTTTTTAACGCAAAAAGACATTGAAGAATGTCACGGAACAAATAAAGAAATTGATAGTGTTGTTAATTTTATAAAGGGTGTAGAAAATATTAAAATTGCTTGTTTCATTTATCAAAAAGGAGAAAATGAAGTAAAAGCAAGTTTTAGAGGAGAAGATGGTTTTGATGTGTGCAAATTAGCGCAACATTTTGGTGGCGGTGGTCATGTAAAAGCAGCAGGCTGTACGATATACAGCACAATAGAGCAGGCTTGGCATGACATACAATGTGAACTATCAAAATTATTTTGAGGAGGAAATTGTGGACGGTATTTTTAATATATACAAACAAAAGGGATTTACTTCTCATGATGTTGTTGCTGTAGTCAGAAAAATCATACAACAAAAAAAAGTAGGACATACTGGTACATTAGACCCCGATGCAGAAGGTGTTTTACCTATTTGTGTAGGAAAAGCGACAAAATTAGCTGATTATATTATGGAAGGCAGAAAAGAATATCGTGCTGTTGTGACGTTGGGTACAACTACAACAACAGAAGATGCATCAGGTGAAATTATAGAAAAAAAAGAATTTACATTTGATGAACAAAATATCACAAAAGCAGTTACTTCTTTTTTAGGTACTTACAAACAAATACCACCTATGTATTCTGCTATAAAAGTCAATGGCAAAAAATTATATGAATTGGCAAGAGAAGGCAAAGAGATAGAAAGAAAAGCAAGAGAAATTACTATTTATGATATTAAAATTACAAGATTTATGCCGCCTGAACAATTTGAAATAGATGTTATTTGTTCAAAAGGGACATATATCAGAACACTTTGTGCAGATATTGGAAAAAAATTAAATTGTGGTGCGCATATGTATTCTCTTTTCAGAACTTCTTCTTCTATGTTTACACTGGATACAGCAATTACATTAGATAAATTAAAAGAACTTGCCGAAAAGCACCAATTACAAAAAGCGTTACTTCCTTTAGAAAAGGTATTGCAACAATATACTAGTGTTGTGGTATCTTCCAAGGCAAATAAATTACTTTATAATGGTAATAAAATTCAGGAGCATTTTTTTGAAAAAACAAATGGAAAAATAACACAAGGACAAAAGGTATTAGGATACGATACAAATAATGTACTGATTGGATTATATGAAATCAGTAAAGAAAATGATAGGCTATATATGAAGCCTTTGAAAATTTTGCTTTAAAGAGGTGTATCATGGAACATATAACAGATACAAATATCACACAGCAACAACCCACAGCAGTCACAATAGGCAATTTTGACGGTCTGCATATGGGACACAGAGCATTGATTTCACTGACAAAACAGTTTGCACAGGAAGAATCATTAAAGAGTGTTGTATTTTCATTCTCACCGCATCCCATGTTTGTTTTTGGAAAAAAGCCAGATTTTGCACTTGTTATGGCACCTTCCGAAAAAGAGTATATGATGCAGAAAATGGGAATAGATGTTTATATTGAATATCCTTTTGATAAACAATTTTCATCTATGACAGCAGAGCAATTTGCTTGTGATATTATATTTGAACAATTAAAATGTAAAGTGCTTATTGTGGGAGAAAATTATAAATTTGGAAAAAATCAATCTGGAGATTATGAACTTTTGAGAGTATTGGGAGAACAAAGAGGGGTAAAAGTAATATATGTTCCTTCTGTATTATTTGAAGGTGACAGAGTGAGTAGCACAAGAATAAGACAATGCTTAAAAGATAAAAATTTAGAAGAAGCAAATCATATGTTAATATCCCCTTATTTTATACTAGGAAAAGTTGCGGAAGGAAAAAAATTAGGTAGAACAATAGGTTTTCCTACTGTAAATATTAAAGCGCATAGTCAAAAGCTGTTTCCGCCTAATGGTGTTTATGCGACAAAAACACTCCATGATGGCAAAAGCTATTTTGGTGTTACGAATATAGGTAAAAATCCTACTGTAGATGGTACTTTTAAAGTAGTAGAAACTTATCTTTTTGATTTTAAAAAAATGGTTTATGGAGAAACCATACAAACCTATTTTTATAAATTTATAAGAGAAGAACAAAAATTCCCTTCTGTTGAAGCATTACGCCAACAAATGGAAAAAGATGCAGAAAGTGCAAAACAATATTTTCATTCAGAAGAATATGACGATTGGCGAGAAAAACAATGATATTAATTGAAAACATACTTGTCAAGTATTTAAAAATGTGATAAACTAAAATGGTTGTAAAACCAATGCCCAGTATTTGGAAACTCCGACCATTTACTTAGCGTTTGGGGATACGAAAATAATATATATTTTAAGGAGGCTTTTATCATGCCAGCAATTAATAAACAAGAAATTATAGCAAAATATGGAAGAACACCATCTGACACTGGTTCACCAGAAGTACAGATTGCGTTGTTAACAGCAAGAATCACATTATTGACAGACCATTTAAAAACACATAAAAAAGACCATCATTCCAGAAGAGGTCTTTTGAAAATGGTTGGACAAAGACGTGGATTGTTGAATTATTTAAAAGATAACGATATTGAAAAATATCGTGAATTGATTGGCGAGTTAGGATTAAGAAAATAAGCAATCATAAGAGGAATAGAGAGGAGAATTTCCTCTCTATTCTATTATTATAAGTATCAAAAAATAAAGAAGCGTCACTATAGATTTCCAGCTTTGTAAATATAGTATTATATTGATAAAGCTGAAGGTCTATAGTGCGAAATAACATTTATGTAAAGGAGATTATTATGTATAGAAGCTATACTATGGAATTAGCAGGCAGAACATTAACTGCTGAAATTGGTAGAGTTGCAGAACTTGCAAATGGTGCTGTATTACTTCGTTATGGTGAAACAGTTGTATTGGTAACAGCAACTGCATCTGAAAAACCAAGGGAAGGCATTGACTTTTTTCCATTAAGCATTGATTATGAAGAAAGATTATATTCTGTAGGAAAAATTCCAGGAGGATTTATAAAAAGAGAAGGCAGACCATCAGAAAAAGCAATATTGACTTCAAGATGTATTGATAGACCTATGCGTCCACTTTTCCCAAAAGATTATAGAAACGATGTTAGTATTGTGGCGACAGTAATGGCTGTAGACCAGGATTGTTCCCCAGAAGTTACAGCAATGATTGGTGCAGCTTTAGCATTAAATATTTCTGATATTCCATTTACAGACCCCGTGGGTTCTGTTAATATTGGTTACTGTAATGGAGAACTTGTTGTAAACCCTACAGCAGAACAAAAAGAAACAACACTTTTATCATTAACAGTATCTTCTAAAAAAGATAAAGTTATGATGATAGAGGCAGGAGCTTATGAAATTCCAGATGATTTGATGATGAAGGCAATCCGCTTAGCTCATGAAGAAAATGGCAAAATTGTAAAATGGATAGAAGAAATTGTTGAAAAAGAAGGAAAAGAAAAAGCACCTTATGAAGAACATATTATACCAGAAAATGTTTATAATATGATTCAAGATTATATTACAGATGCTCGTATGGAAGAAGCAGTTTATGCAGAAAAGAAACAAGACAGAGATGCTAAAATAAAAGCTATTACAGAAGAAGTAAACCAAAACTTGACAGAAAAGTTGATACAAGAAGTAGGCGAAGAAACAGATATTGTTACATTGATTGATGAAACAATATATAAATTTGAAAAAAATACAGTAAGAAGAATGATATTAAGAGAGCATAAACGTCCTGATGGTAGAGGAATAGAAGAAATCAGACCACTTTCTGCAGAAGTAGATGTTTTGCCAAGAGTACATGGTTCTGCATTGTTTTCAAGAGGACAAACACAGGCTTTGACAGTAACGACATTGGGTGCGATTGCAGAAATGCAAAAATTAGATGGATTAGATGAAACAGAAACGTGTAAAAGATATATTCATCACTATAACTTCCCAGGATTTTCAGTAGGAGAGGCAAAATCATCAAGAGGTCCAGGACGTCGAGAAATTGGACATGGTGCTTTAGCAGAAAGAGCATTACTTCCAGTAATACCAAGTGAAGAAGAATTCCCTTATGCAATTAGACTGGTTTCTGATATATTAAGTTCAAACGGTTCTACATCTCAGGCAAGTATATGCGGTTCTACATTGTCACTTATGGCAGCAGGTGTACCTATTAAACGTCCTGTAGCAGGTATATCTGTTGGGCTTGTAACAGGCGAAACAGATGATGATTTTATAGAAATTACAGATATTCAAGGATTAGAGGACTTCTTTGGAGACATGGATTTTAAAGTTGCAGGTACACACAAGGGTATTACAGCAATTCAAATGGATATGAAAATAAAAGGATTAACATTTGAAATGATAGAACAAGCCTTTGCACAAACAGGCAGAGCAAGAGCATATATATTAGATGAAGTAATGGCAAAAGCGATTGCAGAGCCAAGAAAAGAGCTTTCTCCACACGCTCCAAAAATTGCATCTATGACTATTGATGTAGAAAAAATTTCAGAAGTAATTGGAACAAGGGGAAAAGTGATTAAAAAGATTATAGAAGAATCTAATTGTGAAATTGATACAGAAGATGATGGTAGAATATTTATAAAAGGTAAAAATACAGAAGATATTCAAAAAGCAATAGATATGATTTCTGGTATTGTTATGGAACCAGAACCAGGAAAAACTTACAGAGGAACAGTAACAAGGCTTATGGCTTTTGGCGCTTTTGTTGAAATTGCACCAGGAAAAGAAGGACTTGTTCATATTTCAAAATTATCTCCTCAAAGAATAGCAAGAGTAGAAGATGTTGTTGCAGTAGGAGATACAGTAAGAGTAAAATTACTTGAAATTGATAGTCAAGGAAGGCTGAACCTTTCTGTAAAAGACGCTGACAAATAATAACATAGCAACAATGGGGTTGTATACAAAAAAGACAGGAATACACTGTCTATTGTTGCAACCCTATTATTATGTATAAATATAAAAAAATTGCTTATGATAATAGTAATTTGTTTTGATAGGAGAACTGTTTATTATGGTGAATATAAAAAAATTGGACAATGGTGTTCGTGTGGTATTAGAAAAAATTGATTATGTGAGGAGTATTTCTTTTGGCATATGGGTAAAAAACGGCTCTCGAAATGAACATACAGAATATAATGGTATGTCACATTTTATAGAGCATATGCTTTTTAAGGGAACAGAAAACAGAACAGCAAAACAAATAGCAGAAGAAATGGACGCTGTAGGAGGGCAAATCAATGCCTATACTACAAAAGAATATACTTGCTATCATACACGTGTTTTGGACAAGCATTTTGACAGAGCATTAGATGTTATGAGTGATATGTTTTTACATTCTCGCTTTGCTCAAAAAGATATTGAAAAAGAAAGGAATGTGATTATAGAAGAAATCAATATGTATGAAGATGCACCAGAGGAATTAGTACATGATACTTTGCAGGAAGCAATATGGCAAGGAAGTAGTTTAGGACAACCTATATTAGGTACAGTAGAAAGTATTTCAAAATTTCAAACAAAAGATATGAAAAACTTTTTTGAAAATCAATATCATACAGAAAATACAGTTATATCTGTGGCGGGACATTTTGATACAGAAGAAATGTATACAAAATTAAATCAAACATTGGGGCAATGGAAAAGAAAAAATGATTTTGTATATTATGATACTAAAACAATATATACGCCAAAAGTGATTAAAAAGGAAAAAGATATTGAGCAGGTACATTTGTGCATTGCCTTTCCATCATTGGAAAGGGACCACCCCCAAAAATATGCTTTAGCAGTGTTTAATACTATATTTGGAGGTGGTATGAGTTCCATTTTATTCCAAAAAATAAGAGAGGAAAATGGATTAACATATACTATATACAGCTATACATCGGCATATGTAGATAGCGGTTTATTTGCTATTTATGGGGGTATGAATCCAAATCAAACAGAAAAAGTAATACAATTAATATTTGATGAAATCAAATTATTAAAAGAAAATAAATTTCCTCAAAAATTGATTGATATTACAAAAGAACAAATCATCAGTAATTTTATTATAGGGAGAGAAAGTACAGTAAATTTAATGACATCTTCTGGTGCTTCTGTATTGCTGAGAGGATTTGTACAAGATACAGAAGAAATATTACAGCAAATTGAAAAAATAACAGTGGAAGATATACAAAATGTCATAGAAAAGATATTTGTAAAAGAAAATATGAGTGTTTCTATAGTAGGAAATATTAAAAATATAAATATAGAAAAAGCATTGGAAAATACTTTCTAATAAAAAATGAGAAATTGGGAAATGCTAATGTTACGGGAAACCGTTGCAATGATATATTTATAAGGAGGTTGTATCTATGAAAAATATCAACTGGATAGTATTAACATTAATTATCATAGGTGCATTAAATTGGGGACTCATAGGATTTTTTGGTTTTGATTTGGTGACATCAATATTTGGCGGCACATTTTTCTGGATCGCAAGAATCATATTTGCTGCTGTAGGTATTGCTGGATTATATGCACTAACATTTTATAAAGGTATATCATCGTCAAGATAATAGTAATGATAGGGGGCATATTGCCCCGCATATGTTAAAAAGTTACATAATAGGAGTGAATAACATGAAATTTACAAAAATGGAAGGCTGCGGAAATGATTACATTTATATTAACTGTTTTGAAGAAACAGTGGATAATCCTCAGCAATTAGCAATTATGATGAGTGAAAGACATTTTGGCGTAGGAGCAGATGGCATTGTGTTAATTAGGCAAGATAAGAAAGCGGATTTTGGTATGAGAATGTTTAACGCTGATGGTTCAGAGGGTGAAATGTGTGGCAATGCCATTAGATGTGTTGGAAAATTTGTATATGATAGAGGCTTGACTAAAAAAACGAAACTATCTGTGAGTACATTAGCAGGTATAAAATATTTAGAACTGCATATAAAAAATGGTGTAGTAGATACTGTAACAGTAGATATGGGAGAACCTATATTTGATGGTAAAAAAATACCAACTACAAGTGATAAACCATTTGTACAAAAAGAGTTACTTCATTCTAAAGATAAAACATTTGAAATGACTTGTGTTTCTATGGGAAATCCTCATGCTGTGACATATGTAGAAAACACAGATGATTTTCAGGTTGAAAAATATGGTAAACCATTAGAAGTGAATGATTTTTTCCCAAACAAAACAAATGTAGAATTTGTTCAGGTAATAGACCAAGACCATTTAAAAATGAGAGTTTGGGAAAGAGGAAGTGGAGAAACAATGGCTTGTGGTACAGGAGCTTGTGCAGTAGTTGTAGCCACAGCAAAAAACGGTATGTGCAAAAGAGAAGCAGATGTGATACTTTTGGGAGGAACATTACATATTAAATGGAATGAAAAAGATAATCATGTCTACATGACTGGAGAAGCAAGATTTTGTTTTGATGGGCAGTGGTTAAAATAATATTTGCCTATTAAAAATATAAACTAGTGTATAGAAATCGATATATACGCTATATGAGTAGTATAGGAGTGAAAAAAATATGGCGAAAGAAACACAATTTCATGTATCAGAGCAAACACCAGAAAGAGTAATATTAATTGGTATAGATTTAGATAATCAAGAAACAGCAGAGGCTTGTTTAGATGAGTTAGAAGAATTAGTGAAAACGGCAGGCGCGATAAGTGTTGCAAAGGTGATACAAAAAAGAGAAAGAATACATTCTGGACATTATATAGGTAAGGGAAAATTAGAGGAAGTTAAAATGATGTTGAAAACATATGATGCTTCTGGCATTGTTTGTGATGATGAGCTTTCTCCTGCACAAATGAAAAATTTAGAGCAGATACTGCAAACAAAAATTATGGACAGAACAATGGTAATATTGGATATATTCGCCTCTCGTGCTATGTCGAAAGAGGGTAAAATACAGGTAGAACTTGCACAGTTAAAATATAGATTGTCAAGGCTTTCTGGCATTGGTGCATCTATGTCAAGACTTGGTGGTGGTATTGGTACAAGAGGACCTGGAGAAACGAAATTAGAAACAAATCGTCGTTATATTAAAGATAGAATTGGAGAATTGAATCAAGAATTAAAACAGATTGAAACACATAGGCAACTTTTAAGAAATCAAAGAAATAAAAAAAGTACACCTCTTATATCATTAGTGGGATATACAAATGCAGGAAAATCAACATTAATCAATGCACTGACAGATGCAGGAGTGTTGGCAGAAGATAAATTATTCGCCACATTAGATACCACAACGAGAAAGGTAAAACTACCAAATGGCACAGAAGTATTGATAACAGATACAGTAGGATTTATACAAAAATTGCCTCATCATTTGATACAAGCATTTCGTGCCACATTAGAAGAATTAAGTTTTGCAGATATTTTAATTCATGTGGTAGATGCCTCTAATGCAAATAGAATACAACAAATGGATGTGGTGTATCAAACATTAAAAGAACTGCATTGTGAAACTACGCCTGTCATTACAGTATATAATAAGGTAGATAAAGATATTGAAACACCTTTACCAGTTGATACCATAGCAAGAGATAAAGTTGCTATTTCTGCAAAAACAAAAAAAGGCTTGGATAGTATGCTTGAAAAAATAGAAATATTATTAAAAAGTTTTCGTGCTAATATAAAGGTATTTTTGCCTTATACAGAAGGAAGTATGTTAAATATGATTCATGGAAAATGTGAAATTATAACAGAAGAACATAAAGCGGAAGGGATATTTTTAGAATTATATGCAGAACAAGAGATGGAAAATAGATTACAAAAATATATTGTGAAATAGTTTTTTATATTGTAAAATATTAATAGATAGATTACTTAAAATTATAAATGTAATAAAATAACGACAATTTACAATAATATACGACAGAATACAGCGCAAAATGATGTAATATACTGTCGTATATTATCAAATTTGTTGTATTTTGTACTATTTTGTAACAATATTTTACTAGTATTTTATGCGAAAGGTCTATATAATATAGTTCAGAGTACAAAAACAATATTTCAAGGAGGTCAATATGGAACGTATTTTGACTTTTTGCAAAAAAATGATTGATGAAACAGGTCAAGAGCATCTTCTGTATTATTGGTTATTAAGAAAACAAAAAAAAGGAACAGCAGATACTATTTATGGTATAGAAATTGCAAAATATAAAGAGGAACAGTTGATTGAAAAAGAACAAATAGAAAGTTTGTCTACATCAGAAAGTCGTGTTGTGGAATTGATACAAAAAATGGCACGAGGAAATGTAACACCTATGACATTGCTTCCCCTCGCAGATGATTTTCTATCTGCATAAAACACATACATACACACAGCAAAAAGCCACCTGTAAAAGGGTGGTTTTTTGTTGCTAAAAATATAAATGAAATAAAAAAATATTAATATAGTGTTGTATTTCTGTGCTAATATCTGTAAAATAGATAAAATAATATACATATATTTGTAATAGCAAAATCACACATAAGGAAGGATGGAACATATGCAGCAAAAAATTTCTATTGTAGAGCTTTATGGTACAAATGTATTTAATGATGCGCAAATGAGAGAACATTTACCTAAAAAAATTTATACAGAATTACAGCATACCATTGAAGAAGGAGCAGAATTAAACGCTTCCGTAGCAGAAGTTGTTGCAAATGCTATGAAAGATTGGGCAATGGAAAGAGGAGCGACCCATTTTACACATTGGTTTCAGCCTATGACAGGCATTACAGCAGAAAAACATGATTCTTTTTTAACTGTGAATAATGGAAGGGCGATAACGGAATTTTCAGGAAAGGAATTGATAAAAGGAGAATCAGATGCATCTTCTTTCCCTTCTGGTGGATTGCGTGCCACATTTGAGGCAAGAGGCTATACTGCATGGGACTGTACTTCTCCTGCATTTTTAAGAGAAGATTCTGCTGGTGTAACACTGTGTATTCCTACAGCATTTTGTTCTTATACAGGTGAGGCACTAGACAAAAAAACACCTTTGCTTCGTTCGGTAGAGGCTATCAATAAACAAGCATTAAGAATACTCCGTCTTTTTGGCAATACTACATCTAAAAAAATCAATATTTATGCTGGAGCAGAACAGGAATACTTTTTGATTGACAGAGAGTTATACAAAAAAAGAAAAGATTTAATATTTACAGGCAGAACATTATTTGGTGCAGCACCTCCAAAAGGACAGGAATTAGATGACCATTATTTTGGCAGTATTAAAGAAAGAATTGCAGAATTTATGAAAGAATTAAATATTGAATTATGGAAAATGGGTGTTTCAGCAAAAACACAACACAATGAAGTTGCACCAGCACAACACGAACTTGCTTTGATATATGATACTTGCAATATTGCTACTGACCACAACCAGCTTGTTATGAAATCTATGAAAAGAATTGCAAGTCATCATGGGCTTGCTTGTTTGCTTCACGAAAAGCCATTTGCTGGAGTAAACGGTAGTGGAAAGCATAATAATTGGTCTATGGGTACAGATGATGGACAAAATTTATTAGACCCTGGTAAAACACCTCATGAAAATGCGCAATTTTTATTATTTTTAGTAGCAGTTATTAAAGCAGTAGATTTACACGCAGCATTGATTCGTCATTCTGCATCTAATCCAGGCAATGACCACAGATTGGGAGCAGGAGAAGCGCCTCCAGCAATCGTTTCTATATTTTTAGGTGACCAATTAACAGATATTTTAGAACAAATAGAGCATGGAGAAGCAACATCAAGTATACAGGGTGGCAAAATGAAAATTGGTGTAAACACATTGCCTACATTAAAAAAAGATGCAACAGACAGAAATAGAACATCTCCATTTGCTTTTACAGGCAATAAATTTGAATTTCGTATGGTACCTTCTTCTGGCTCTATTTCTGGACCAAATTTTATATTAAATACAGTTGTAGCAGATGTATTAAAAGAGTTTGCAGATGAATTAGAAAAAGCAGAAGATTTTACTGCAACAGTACATGATTTAATTCATAAAACATATGTAGAACATAAGCGAGTCATATTTAACGAAAACGGATATTCTGAAGAATGGATTAAGGAAGCAGAAAAAAGAGGACTTCCTAATTTACCTACTATGGTAGATGCTATACCAGCATTAACATATGATAAAACGATAGAAACATTTGAACGTCATAAAGTATTAAGTCGTTTGGAATTACAATCTAGGGCAGAAATTCATTATGAGTCCTATATCAAACAAATCAATATTGAAGCAAGAACAATGATAGATATTGCATCAAAACAGATACTACCTGCGGTTATAAAATATAAAGGTAGTGTAGCAAATTCCTTGAGCAGTATAAAAGAAATTGGAGGAGATACCAGCGTAGAACAGGAATTATTAAATAATATTACAGAAAATGTAAAACTCTTTTATCAAAATTTAAAGATATTAGAACAAGAAACAGAAAAAGCACATCATTTACAATGTTCTAATCAGGAACAGGCATTATTTTATCGTAATCATGTAGCGAAGGCTATGGAAGAATTAAGAAAGCCTGCTGATGAACTAGAGATGCTTGTAGATGAGAACATATGGCCATTCCCAACATATGGAGAGTTATTATTTAATATATAATAATTTATACCCACAAATGATTGTTAATTTGTGGGTATTGCATTTCTAGACAGTTAAATGAATAAAAAATTACACTTGTCTAACAACAATAATGAAAATAAATTGTAATATCATGATTTCGTTGTGTATACAAACTAGGAAATAACTGTCTTTTTATTAACAATCAATCTGTACAAATCATAAGAAAACATATTATCTTGTC
>ERZ808044.675-NODE-675-length-30206-cov-7.139600_pt1 | contig 30206 bp, 31 predicted proteins | sample MGYA00380195_ERZ808044 | MGnify/ENA primary metagenome ERZ808044 (study PRJEB31490, sample SAMN06133423) | mouse gut metagenome | isolation source: Z7_2 | host: mice | place: China: Chengdu | collected 2015-05 ...
TTCACTCTAAATCTTCATAGGGCGGACGCCCGGCGCTTCTTGTCCGCGGTACGCGGGCAAGAAGATGCAAGGCTGAATTGTTACATTTACGCATTTTTCTATCTCTTCCTCCTATTTACTTCCTGAGTTTTCCATGTTATGATGTTGAGGGTAATTTGAGTAACAGTTCAGCTTTGCGAAGATTTCGTGTAAAAACGTTGAAAACTTGTTTTCATAAGCATTTTTTATGCGAAATCTTCATAAGGCAGACGCCGCAAGCTTCTTGTCCGCGGTACGCGGGCAAGAAGATGCAAGGCTGAACTGTTACTAATTTGATGGTATCTTCTGTGATACCAGGTTGCTCTGCACCTAATGTTACATACGAGGGAGGTATTATGAACGTACTGAAAAAATTTGCCGCCTATTATAAGCCTTACAAAAGGGTATTCTTTCTGGACCTGCTTTGCGCCACTTTCATCAGTGCCGTGGATCTGGCCTTTCCGCAGATTTTGAGGCGAGCTGCCAATGACTGGTTTACCAGGGACCAGGAGACTATTTTTCGTTCTCTTGGCTTTCTCCTTGCCGGTCTTCTTATTCTTTATATTTTACAGACGGCCTGTAAATATTATGTTACCTATCAGGGACATGTGATGGGAACCTGGATTGAGAGAGATATGAGAAAGGAGCTCTTTGATCATTACGAAAAGCTTTCCTTCTCCTACTATGACAAAAACAATACAGGGCAGATGATGAGCAAGCTGGTTTCCGATCTGTTTGAAATCTCAGAATTCGCCCATCACGGACCGGAAAATGTGTTTATTTCTTCCATTAAAATCATTGGCTCCTTTGTTTTCCTCTTCTTAATCAACGGAAAGCTGGCCCTGCTTCTGGGTGTAGTGGTGATTCTCATGGTCATTTTCTGTTTCATGCAGAACGCCAGCATGCAGGAAACCTTCATGGATAACCGGAGAAAAATCGGCGACATCAATGCCAGACTTCAGGATACTTTATCGGGAATCCGTGTGGTACAGTCCTTCGCCAATGAGGACATCGAGCGGAAAAAATTCCATTACAGCAATGAAAATTTCGTCCGTTCCCGTGACAGAAATTACCGTGCCATGGGTAAGTTCCACTCCGGAACCCTGTTTTTCCAGGGACTCATGTACATGACTGTCCTGGTGGCCGGAGGCTATCTGATCGCAGCCGGGGAAATGGAGCCGGCAGATCTCGCCATGTATGCTCTCTACATAGGAATTTTCATCAGCCCCATTCAGATTCTGGTGGAATTTACGGAAATGCTTCAAAAGGGCCTCACAGGATTTAAACGTTTTCTGGACGTTGTGGAAACGGAGCCTGAAATCGTGGATTCACCGGATGCCGCGGACTTAAAAGACGTGAAGGGAGACATTGCTTACAAAAATGTAAGCTTCTATTACAACAGCGGGGAACCGGTTCTCACGGATGTTTCCTTTACAATTCCTCATGGGCGGTCCGTCGCCCTGGTAGGGCCCTCCGGCGGCGGAAAAACCACCATCTGTTCTCTGCTGCCCCGTTTTTATGATGTATCAGAGGGAGCCATCACCATTGATGGCAAGGATATCCGTCAGGTCACCTTAAAATCACTCCGCAGCTCCATTGGACTGGTACAGCAGGATGTATATCTGTTCGGCGGAACCATCCGTGAAAATATTGCCTATGGAAAACCGGAAGCAACCGAAGAAGAAATCATGGAGGCCGCCAAAAAGGCCAATATCCATGACTTCATCATGGAACTCCCCGATGGCTATGACACCTTTGTGGGCGAACGTGGTGCCAGACTTTCCGGCGGTCAGAAGCAGCGAATCTCCATCGCCAGGGTATTCCTTAAAAACCCCCCGATTCTGATTCTCGATGAGGCCACCAGCGCTCTTGATAACGAAAGCGAACGCCATATCCAGAAAAGCCTGGAAGAACTTTCCAAAAACCGCACCACCGTCACCATCGCCCACCGTCTTTCCACCATCCGTAACGCTGATGAAATCATTGTCATCAATGAACAGAATATTTCCGAGCGCGGCACACACAGTGATCTTCTGGCAAAGGGCGGCCTGTACGCAAAATATTATGAAATGCAGTTTGAGGGACTGGAATAAATTCCCATATCTTTTAAATGGCTGAGAGCAAAATTCCTGCTTTCAGCCATTTTTTTAACCGTTGCCATTCTTTAAAACAGTCCGGAGAATCTCCAGACTGTCGTGCATAGCCGGGAAACATACAAAGTATGAAAAATATGAATTTGCTTCCATTTCATTTCTATTATACTATGAAAGTGTTGACCGGCAGCCGTGAGACGGCGCATGCTCGCATGCAGAGTCTCATGGATATCGGGCAACCAGGCCGGTATGAGCAAAAAAGCCATGCGAACGAAGTGAGCAGGGCGATTTGCGAATACCGGCGGCGATTGCGGGAGTGCGAAGCACGGAGCAATCGACTTTCATTCATGGTGATGCCTGCGTCAGCAGGCATTTCCGTCACTATTAAAAATTCACCACCGGACAGGCGGCATATATTCAGATATGCCCAATGCGCCCATCGGACTTTCGCGGTGTGGTGGCCCGCCTGACCCTTTGGCGCATGCAGGTTTATCCCTCACGCTTTGACTTAAGCAGTGCAATTTCTCTCGCATATCCGTCCAGATCATTGGGTGTTTCCAGACAGAACGGCAGATTCTTTAAGGCCGGATGATTGATGACCCGCACCAGAGCCTCCAGGCCGATATGCCCCTCGCCGATTCTCTCATGGCGGTCCTTTTTTGCCCCCAGCGGATTCTGGCTGTCATTTAAATGGACGGCTTTTAGCCTGGACAGGCCGATGACCCTGTCAAATTCTGTAAGAACTCCATCTAAATCCTTTACGATGTCATACCCTCCGTCCCACACATGGCAGGTATCCAGGCAGACCCCCATCTTATCGGAGAGCGTTACCCGGTCCAGGATTTCCCGAAGCTCCTCAAACCGGCCGCCCACTTCACTTCCCTTTCCTGCCATGGTCTCCAAAAGCACCGTAGTGGACTGTTCTTCCTTTAAAATCCCGTTCAGCATCGCCGAAATGTACTGGATTCCCACCTCCGTTCCCTGCTTCACATGGCTTCCGGGATGGAAATTGTAAAAATTTCCCGGAGTGTATTCCAGCCGCCTCAGATCATCTTCCATGGTATTCCATGCAAAGGTTCTTATCGCCTCACTGGCGGCACAGGCATTTAACGTGTACGGTGCATGGGCCACCAGCGTTCCGAGGTTCTGCTCTTCCTTCTTCTTTAAAAAGCACTCGATATCCTCCATAGAAAGGGCCCTGGCGTTTCCTCCTCTGGGATTTCTGGTGAAAAACTGAAAGGTGGTGGCGCCAATTTTTTCTGCATCCCGGGCCATGGAAACAAATCCTTTGGCACAGGACAGATGACATCCAATATAAAACATATGTTTCTCCTGCTTCATTAGTAACAGTTCACAGTTACTCTACCTCTTCTCATTTCTTGCGGGGTTTAAAAAATAAATGGCCCCCCGCACAAAAAACACAGCCAGAACCGACTGCACCAAAAGACTCACCAAAACCCAGTGGCTGGCAATAAACCCTCCCGGGCTGCCTTCCAGAAATCTTTTGACAGAAAACCACTCTGCTCCCCCTGTCACCTGTTCCCCTAAAATTTCCGCAAATGTGACCATGGGATTGATCAAAAGAAGGTACACCGCCGCCCCGGAGTTTGCCGCCGGCCTGGATTCCCCCAGCCTGAACACCATATTGTCTATCTGCATCTGAGACATATTATAAAGAAACAGATTCACCATATAAGTTCCTGCCACGCTCAGCAGAAGAAGTCCGTAAGTACATACATTGGAAAAGGTGGACCGGCGCATGAGGGAGGAGGCAAAAATTCCGATTCCGCCGGAAAACACTGCCGTCACCACAAAGCACAGAAACAAAAGTCCCAGATCCATAAAGTCCATGCTTCCGTATACAAAGGTGAGAAGCAGCACCGGAAAGCTGGACACAACCAGAACCAGAAGCTGACTGAGGGCGGAAAACAGTTTTCCCATCACAATGTCACCGGGGGTCATTTTTGTGGTAAACAAAAGCTCCAGAGTCCTTCTCTCCCGCTCTCCGCTGATACTGCCCGTAGTCAGAGCCGGCATGATAAACATGAGAAGAAAAAATTCCAGTATGGCTACAAAAGCATATAGTTGAAGGAAGCTGGTGTACTGGATACTGGCGGAAATCCGGACCTGAGCCACGGCCGAATACATATTTAAGAGGGCCGCGGCCGCCAGAATTCCATTGAAGCATAAAATGATAAAAGGCATGCGGAAGCTCCTGGCACGCACAGTCATTTCCCTTCTGTAAACAGGATTACTCTTCACCCTTTAACACCACCTTTTCCATATCATGATTCGTGATCTGCATGAAAATGCTCTCCAGGTCTCCCTGCTCTCTGACAAAACCGTTGACCGGAATCCCCGCCAGAACCAGGCTTCTTAAAAGCTTGGCCTCTGCTATTTTATCTCCGCAGAACCTGACCGCAATGTTTTCCTCCCGGATGGAAATCGTGGTCACACAGATATTTTTCTTAAGAAGCTCTATGGCCTCCTCCTTATTGCCGCACACTTTTATGAGCAGGGGATTGGACTCATTGACCTTTTGCAGGATCTCCGCCATGTTTCCTGACAGCACGATTTTTCCGGCATCAATGATTCCAATGTCCGTACACATCTGGGAAAGCTCTGAAAGAATATGGGAGCTGACAAGAATGGTCTTTCCTTCGGCACACAGCTCCCTCAGCATCTCCTTAAACTCCATTCTGGTCCTGGGATCCATACCGGAGGTTGGTTCATCAAGGACCAGAAAAGCCGGGTCATGAATCAGGGCCCTGGCCAGGCAAAGCCTCTGTTTCATTCCTTTGGACAGGCTGTCCACAAAAAAATCCGCCTTATCCGAAAGCTTTACCTGCTCCAGAAGCTCCATACACCGGTTTCTTCCCATGAGCCCTGAATACCCATAGCAGGAAGCAAAAAAATCCATGTATTCCCATACCTTTAAATTATCATACATCCCAAATTCATCCGGTACATATCCAAAGCATTCCTTCACCTCTTCCCGGTACAGAAAGGCATCCCTTCCGCCGATTTCTATGGAGCCCTCGTCCGGCCGCAGAAGTCCGGTTATGATTTTTATGGCCGTTGTCTTTCCCGCCCCATTGGGGCCCACAAATCCATACAGTGCGCCCTCCTCAATCTCCATGTCGAGACCGTCAATGGCCTGGAAATTTCCGAATTTCTTTTTTAATCCGTGTATTTTTAACATCAGCGCACCCTCCCTGTCACCATGAGAACAGGAAGCAAAGAGCTTACTCCGGCGGAATCCGCTTCTTCTGTGGTGTATTTCACCACCAGCGTATTCTCCGGGGAAAGGTAGGGCTCCAACTCCGCTGCCAGAAAATGTTTCTTCAAAAGCTCCGCTCTGTCGTAGGTCTTCGTATTGTAATTGTAAAAATATGCCTCACCATCAAACTGCTTTAAATAGTAAAATCTGGTATTATTCAGAAATTCCTCCGCGACCGGGAAAAAGGAAAGCTGCTCCACCTGAATATCTTCCCCCAGAAAATACTCTACAATAACCGGCTCCGTTCCGTACATGGCAGTCCCGTCCGTGTAAAAAGCTCCGTTGGCAGTTACATTGGGACTGGCAGCCAGACCGGAACGGTATATCCGTCCATTCTGCCCGGACGTAAGGGAAAGGGATGCCGTATAAAGCACGCGGCTGTCCGCTTCCTGTCCCTCCCGCGAGACGGGCTCCCAAAGGCCGTTTTCCGGTCCGAATCCCACGATCCGCCCGCCGGAGGCGCCGGCTCCAAAGTACCGTTCCAGGTAGTAAGAATAGAGACCGTCCTTCCCCACACTTCTTAAATATTCCCCGTCGTCTCCCTCCTTAGCTTCCTGGCTTCCTGAGAGCCATGAGGAAACAATGTAGGGCATTCCCACCGGCCATGCAAGAAGACGTTCCCCGGAAAGTTCTCTGGTCTCTTTGGCCTCCAGTGTCCCCAGGGGATATATCTGCCCGTAAAAGACCAGCGCCGCGTCCGTCAGAGGAAATGGAAAATCGTTGGAAACGTAACCGGATACGGTGCCATCGTACCATATAAGTTCTCCGGAAAGCCCTCCCTCAAAGTTTTTCTCCAGCTGACGCTCCAGCTTAAAAAAACGTGGTTCAAAGGCTCTGGACCGCCCTGCCGACAGTGTTATTCCCTCTTCCCCGTAGCGGACTCCCACATTGGCGCCTTTCTTTTTATCAAACTCCAGAATTGGCGCCTCCTCATACCGGCTGCTTCTTGTAAGCGGAGTAACGGAATAATCTCCGGAAAGTTTCACGGAAAAAGGCCTGCTGTCCGGCGTCCGGATGTTCAGATAAGAAGTCTCCTCCAGAGAATCTTCTCCCACATCCATCACCGTGGCACAGGTATAAAACTCAGAGGTAAATCTGGTCTCCGCCCCCAGGATATAAATAACGGCGGACGCGACCACTGCCGCCACCACCACAGAAAATCCGTAATACCGGCTCAGTTCATGCTTTTTCAAAATCAGATAAAGCCCGGGACCGGCCGCCAGCAGATAACACACAGCAGCAGCCGTGTAAAGGGGCAGATTGGGAAGCCTGTCTGCGCTGCCTGTGTTCACGAGGCTCTGGGCATTCCAGTATTCCTGATCTGTGCCATAGGAGCTGTAAAAATAAAGATTTGAGATATTTTCCGCTCCAACGGCCTCTGTGAGCATCCGCACCCCATAAGCCGGATTCCGCTCCACAAATTCCCTTAAATCTCCCAGATCATAGGAAAAAATTCCTATTTTCCCTTTTCCTCTGCTTTTCATGGTCAGAAGCGCCTGGCCGTCGCTTTCCATCGCCACGTCTCCGCCGGAAACCCCCACATCCGCGCAAACCATTTCCACATTGGAATCTCCGGGTGCCTTTTCATCATACTCCGTTCCCAGGGCCACATTTACAAACTTTATATCAGACACTGTAAGACCAGGAATCTCCTCCGAAAAAGCCTCCAGAGTTTCGTCGGCCATGGCTCCGGTTCCAAACAAAAGCGTTCCGCCGTTATCCACCCATTCTAAAACGGCCTCCCTCTGGCCTGCCAGAAGTTTTTCTGTATCAAAATGATTGACAATCAGAAGATCCAAAAGCTCCAGTCCCCTGGAATCTGCCGGAAAGGAGCCCGCTTCCATGGAAAGGACCACAGAATTTACCATACCATAGTCCATGCTTACTCCATCCAGATACAAAAGCTCTTCGTTCTGCTCTGACAGAGTACCAATCAGAAGGCGCCCCTTGTCCCGGGACACATCAAAGGACATGGTTTTCTCTGCAATTTCCTTTCCCGCATGGTTCTTAAGGGTCACCAGAAGTTCCGGGCTCCTCTGTCCCAGAGGAACATATATTTCCAGCTTTTTGGTCTCTGCGGTATTCACAGAGACAGAATATCCGTATTCGAATACTTCTCCACTGTTGTCCATCCCGTTTTCCAGGGCTTTCACAGCGACTGTTCCCGTAAAGGGCTCTGTGGACTGGCCATACAGCCGGATGGTCAGAGGAATATGCTCTCCCATTTTTCCCACACCGCCATAAATGGAAGAAACCTCCATGGATACCGGAGGCCCGTCATCTTCTGCTGCCGGGCTGGAAATTCCTCCGAACAGAAGCCCGAAGAGCAGAAGGCATACTGCCGTGCACATCTTTTTTCTCATGTTTCTCATCCTATTGCTCTGAAATTTTCCCGGTTCACATCAAAGTTTACCTGAAGCTTCACCATAAAGACCGTACCGTTTAAATCACTGGATACAGAAATGGTGCCGCCGTGCATATCCACAATATTTTTTGCAATGGCAAGTCCCAGCCCGGTTCCTCCGGTAGTGGAGGACCTGGACTGCTCCACGCGGTAAAATTTATTGAAAATAAGCGGAAGCTCATCTTCCGGAATCACATATCCGTAATTGACCACGGAAACTGTCACAATCTCCTCTCCTGCATGGATTTTCACCAGAATTTTTTTTCCCTCAGCGCCATATTTGATGGCGTTATTTATGAGGTTGTCAAACAGTCTGGCAAGAAGATTTCCATCAGCCGCTATGACCAGGGCAGGCACATTACTGGTCAGCTCATAGGCCAGATCCTTATCAGCAAAGCTTGGGTAAAACTCCTCCAGAAGCTGTCCCAAAAGCTTTACAATATCCACCTTTCCCACATTCATGGAAATTTTCCCATAATTCATCTTGGTGAATCCAAACAGATCCTCAATAAGTTTTTCCAGGCGTTTGGCCTTCGTATAGGCAATATCAATGTATTTCTGCTGCATCTCCGGTCCCATGGGAACTCCTTTGGAAAGCAGCTCCAGATAACCGATAATGGAAGTCAGGGGCGTTCTTAAATCATGAGCAACATTGGTAATCAGCTCATTTTTTGTCCGTTCCGACTCCCTTTCCTTATCCATCAGCTCCCGGATATCGGCCTCCATCCGGTTTAAATTGGACGCCATCATGGAAAACTCATCGTCCCCCATGACTTCCACCTGAGTATTTAAGTCTCCTTCAGAAATATTCTGGATCGCCGTTGCAATCTTTCCTATGTACCGCAAAGACTTTCTCTGAAGCAGCAGGAAGGTGAAGGAAAAAATCCCAATCCCCAGAATTACGTATAAAATCGTGGTGACGGTTCCCATCCTGAATATCCGCAGAAACGGATTCAACTCCTCCCTGGTCTTCTCCATATAATCGACCAGCATATCCACATTAGTAATCAGAAACACTTCCACCAGGCAGGCAATCAGTGTACTGTACAGGATATTGACGATTACCTGACCATAGAAGCGTCTGCTTCCGTCATTTTTCAATTTTATATCCTACCCCCCAGACTGTGGTTATAATCTTATTCTGCCTGGTGTCCTCCTTCATCTTTCCGCGAAGGCGGCGGATATGTACCATAACGGTATTATTGGCTTCATAAACCTTTTCGTTCCATACCTTCTCAAAAATCTCATCGGTGCTGAACACCCGGCCCGGATTTGATGCCAGCAGATATAAAATATCGAATTCGATGGGAGTAAGCTTGATCTCCTCCCCGTATACTACCACCTTATGGTTATCTTTATTGACCGACAGGCCGCGGATATTGATTTCATTTTTAGAAGTCTGGCCTGTGTTGCTGTTGGGATTTAGCTGTGTATAACGGCGTAGCTGGGATTTCACCCGGGCGGTGAGCTCAAGAGGATTAAAGGGCTTCACCACATAATCATCCGCTCCTGTTCCCAGGCCCAGAATCTTATCCAGATCTGTGGACTTGGCGCTCAGCATGATAATGGGAATATTATTGGTTTCCCGGATTTTCCGGCACATTTCCAGCCCGTCCATCCCGGGCATCATAATATCTAAAAGCACCAGATGGATTTCTTCTTTTTCAAGAATATCCAGTCCATCCGCCGCATTATTTGCTTTGAAAACTTTATAACCATCACTGACCAGGTAGATCTCCACCAGGTCAGCAATCTCTTTCTCATCGTCTACCACAAGAATATTGATCTGATCCATGAACAACCTCCTAATTTCTTATGCTTAAAATTTCCCAGTCTTGTTACCATCATATCATATTTCAATGAATTTTTCCTTACTTTTTTCTAAAAACGAGGTGGAAAGTACTGTAAAGGCCGCCCGCGAAAAAACGCAGGCGGCCTTTGTCTCTTATATTTCATTCTGGCTTTCCACAGGAATGAAGACTCTTGAGATTTCCTCGCTCCCCGTTTTTTTCTGCTCCGCCCTGACGGATGCCACAGCCAGTTCACAGAGGGATTTCTGGGAATTCACAGGAAGTTTTCCTCTCCGGTCCGGTTTTTCATAAGTTCCATCCGGCATCAGCACATGGGCCTTTACATTATCTTCCAGCTCCAGTTCCATGTAATGGCGGATTCTGGCCCTTGGCTCCTCTCTTAAAACCGGGAACATGATTTCCACACGGCGGTCTAAGTTTCTTGGCATCCAGTCGGCGCTTCCCATGTAGATTTCCTCACTGCCATCGTTCTCAAAGATAAAAATTCTGGCATGTTCCAGAAATTCTCCCACAATGGAGCGGACCTCGATATTTTCCGAAAGTCCCGGAATCCCGGCCTTTAAGCAGCAGATGCCGCGGACCACCAGCTTAATTTCCACCCCGGCCGAGGACGCTTCATAAAGAGCCGCGATAATATCCTTGTCACACAGAGAATTCATCTTGGCAATAATGGAGGCATGTTTTCCGGACCTGGCATGTCTGGTCTCCCGTTCAATAAGCTTTAAGAATTTTCCGCGAAGCCACAAAGGTGCCACAGCCAGCATATGCCAGCTTAAGGGCTCCGAATATCCGGACAGCATATTGAACACGGCGGTGGCGTCCTCGCCGATTAGCGGATGACAGGTCATGATGCCGCAGTCCGTATAAAGCTTTGCGGTGGAATCATTATAGTTTCCTGTTCCCAGGTGGACATAGCGGCGTATTCCGTCCTCTTCCCGCCGTACTACCAGGGTAATCTTCGAGTGAGTCTTCAGTCCCACCAGACCGTAAATTACGTGGCAGCCGGCCTTTTCCAGCTTTTTGGCCCAGAGAATGTTGTTTTCCTCGTCAAATCTGGCCTTTAATTCCACCAGAACAGAAACCTGTTTTCCATTGTCGGCCGCCTCTGCCAGAGCCGCCACAATGGGGGAATTTCCACTGACTCTGTAAAGAGTCTGCTTGATCGCCAGTACATCCGGATCCACAGCCGATAAGCGGACAAACTCCACCACCGGGTCAAAGGTCTCGTAAGGATGCATTAAGAGGACGTCTCCCTTTCTGATATTGGTAAAAATATCATCCTCATTCATCAGTGCCGGAACCGGCTGCGGCGTGTATTTGGGCGCCTTCAGATGTTCATAACCGGAAAGACCGTACATTTTCATTAAAAAAGTCAGATCCAGAGCTCCGGGAATCTCATAAATATCTTCCTCATTGACCTCCAGCTCTTTTTTTAATATTTTAAGAAGCCGTTTATCAGCTTTTTCCTCGATTTCCAGCCGGATCACTTCGCCCCACTGTCTCTTTTTTAACTGCTTTTCAATTTCTTCCAGAAGGTCTACCGCTTCCTCCTCATCCAGGGAAAAATCTGCGTTTCTCATGATACGGAAAGGGTGAGAGGTGACAATATTATAATTGAGGAAAAGCTGCTTCATATTCCTCTCGATAATTTCCTCCAGAAGAATCACATGACGCATCTCATTCCCTTTTTCATTCACTGTGACCGGAAGCATCACAATCCTCGGAAGCACGCTTGGAACCTGCACCAGGGCAAATTCCAATTCATCATCACCTGACTTTTTCTTAAGAAGAGCGGCAATATTTAAAGACTGATTCCTCACTAATGGAAATGGCCTGGAGGAGTCCACGGCCATGGGAGTCAGGACCGGATATACCTCTTCCATAAAGTACCGGTCCACATACTCTCCCTGGAGCGGGGTCAGTTCTTCATGGCTCACAATCACATTCAGCCCGTTATTCTTCAAAGCCGGAAGCAGGGAACGGTTATAGGTCATATACTGCTGCGCCACCAGCTCATGGGTCTTTTTGCTGATTCTTTCCAGCTGTTCCGGCGGTGTGAGACCTGCAATATCCGGCTTGGAGTATTTCGCATGGACCATATCTTTTAAGGATGCCACCCGGACCATGAAAAATTCGTCCAGGTTGGAGGATGTAATACTTAAAAATTTCAGCCGGTCAAACAGCGGAGTGGTCTTATCTCTGGCCTCCCCCAAAACCCGGTAGTCAAATTCCAGCCAGCTCAGCTCCCGATTTACATAATTTTTCGGATCGGTATACCTGGTTTCTTTCTCTGCCATATTTAATCGCTCCTTTTCTGCCTGAGTATGGGCCGAAGTCCGAAAATTTCTTCAAAAAATGCCGCCTTCTGCCCAAAGGAAACGGTTTCCAGTGTAATATCTCCATGATAATCTGTGGTCACTACAAAATTTTTATCTTTCACGGACATCCGACAGCCCTTAAGTTTCTGCTTATGTCCCCGGTCCATGGAGTTGGCCAGCCGGAGAATTGCTGTAAGCTTCGCTATTACAATGGTCACATCCCTGTGACTTGCAAAGCCGCTGGACACAGAATCCAGTTCTGTTTCCATATGAACTTTATTATAATCGAAATCCCGGATATTATAGCGCACCACATTGGCGATAATCTCCCTTTCCAGATGGGAAATTCCGATGATCTCCGTGGACATGATAATATTGTAGGCACATTCGTTGGCGTTTCTGACGCTGATGAATTTTCCGCAGGCATGAATAATGACGGCGATCTGCAAAAGCAGACGCTCCCGCTCTCCCATTCCATGATACCGCTTCATGGTATCGAAAATCTGAAGCACAAAGACCTCCACCATCTCCGAATGGGGACTCTGGCAGCGGTACCGCCTGGCCATGTTTCTGGAGGTGCTGATAATATCGTTGTTGAAATCATGCTTGAATTTTACCAGCTTGTGGTCCGCCGCATATTCGGCGGCGATTCCATCACAAAAGCGGATTCCCGGAATCCACAGAGATTCCGCCCCTGTGATTTCCATGAACTTTTTATAGATAACGGCACAGGGAAGAAGCAGAGCGGCATATTCGGCGCTGACTCCGAATTTTTCTTCCCGCTCATCCTCGCTGAGCCGGAAAAGCTGGTCATAAAAGAGATTAAACCGTTCCCTGGAAACCCGCTCCAGGGGCTTTCCGTTGTCCTCATGCCGGAACAGATAAAGGATATTTTCCCCGATTCCGATGATATGGTGTACGGTACGGTCCGCCAGATACATTTTCTTATAATTGGAAAGCTCATTTTCCGCCATGCCGTCGATCAGTTCCCTGGTCCGGTCCACAGTGGTATTCACATCGCTTAAGGCCCCGAGGATTCTTAAAGCTCCCAGAGGAAGGTTTTCCGTTGAAATCAGAAGTTTTTCATCAAACAGAGAGATCTGCATACTGCCAAATCCCACGTCCACGATGGCGGTTCCCTGCCGGATATTTTTATCGAAATCCTCATCCAGGGCGGCAATGGCCTTGTAGTTTAAAAACCGTTGTTCAGAATTGCTGATGATCTGGATTTCAATACCGGTTCTCACACGGACCTGGTCCAGAACAATCTGACTGTTTCTGGCCTCGCGCATGGCGCTTGTGCCATAGGCCCGGTAGTCCGCCGCCTTATAGCTCTTCATGATTCTGGAAAAATCTCCCAGAACCTCACAGAGTTCCTCCACCTGCTCATAGCTGATTTTTCCATGGTGGTAGGTGTCTCGTCCCAGAGCCATCACATGGCGCACATGATCCAGATTTCTGATTTTATTTTTTCCGGAAATCTCATAGATTCCCAGCTCCAGCTCAAAGGAGCCCACATCAATAGCAGCAAATACATGAGATGCCACAAGGATTCCCCCCATCCTGCACAGTGTACGATCATCAGTAGTTTCCCAGAATTTTCATGAAAGAGGCCTCTGCCTGGATTCCCGTCAGGGCATTTTTTATGGATGCATCGCTTAAATTACCTTCAATATCCACAAAAAAACGGTATTCAAAAGGCTTTCCCGGAATCGGTCTGGACTCGATCATATTCATGTTCACCCCGTTGAAAATAAAATTTCCAAGGATGTTATAAAGCGAACCGCTCACATGGGGTACCTCAAAAATCAGGCTGATTTTGGAAGCTTTTGTCTCATATTCCGGATTTTTTGCCAGAATGATAAATCTTGTGGTATTTCCCTTTTCATCATTTATTTCCCGGGCCAGTTCCTTTAATCCATAGAGTTCTCCCGCGGCCCGGCTGGCAACGGCCGCCTGGGTTTTATCTTTTTCTTCCATAATCTTTTTTGCCGCGGCAGCGGTGTTTAAGGCCCCCACCTGTTTCCAGTCTTTATTGGAATTTAAAAATTTTGAGCACTGCATCAGCCCCTGCGGATGGGAGTAGATGGTTTTAATGTCAGAAAGAGAGGCCTCCGAAAGGCCAAGAAGCACATGATCCACAGGCACATAAATTTCTCCCACTATGTAATTGCCGTACTTCGCCAGAAGGTCGTAACTGTTGCTCACAAATCCGGCCGTGGAATTCTCAATGGGGAGCACGCCGTAATCGGCCCGGCCCTCCTCCACCTCCTTCATGGTATCCTCAAACTCCGGCACATGATAAGCGTTTACGCCGTCTCCGAAAAACATTTTTGTGGCGGCATGGCTGTACGCGCCTTCCACTCCCTGAAACACAACGCAGACGTTTTCTTTCTTTAAAGACTCCACCTCCGTAAATCCGGTGGAAAAGGTCTTCTGGCAGGCCGCCAGGCATCCATACTGGAACTTTCGGCTGATGGTCATGAGCTGGGAAAAAATTTCCTGCACCGCCTGCTTATTAAATTCGCTGCCGGCCAGCTCTCTTACGGCTGCAATTTTCTGTTTTTCCCTCCCGGCATCGTAAACGGCCTTTCCCGTTTCGATTTTATATTGGGCCACATCACCGCAGACCGTCATCCGTTCCTCAAATAACCGTACAATTTCTCTGTCAATCTGATCCAGTTTGTTCCTGCATTCCATCAAGTCCAGATGTTTCATCTTATTTCTCCTGCCATTTCTTCCTGTATTTCACAAAGCATTTCCCGTATTTTTTCTCTTGTATAAGCTCCGGCCCGTTTTTTCTCTGCCGGCTCCAGCTCTTTAATATAGAAGGGCTTTCCATAATACACCGTCACATGGGAAGGACGGATCATGGGAAAGTGCTTTTCAAAAGCTTCCGCAGTCCCCACCATGGCCACCGGAATTACCGGGCAGCCGGACTTCTCGGCAATTTTAAGACTTCCCTCTTTAAATGGAAGAAGCTCCCTCACATCCTCGCTTTTATTTCTTGTTCCCTCCGGGAAAATCCAGATGGACACTCCGCTTCTGACCTTTTCAATTCCCTGGAGAATGGTCTTTAACCCCTCTTTCAGATTCTCCCTGTCCAGAAACAGGCAGTTGACATTTATCATCCACGACCGGAGAAGCGGAATCTTTAACATTTCCTTTTTGGCCACAAATCCCATAAGGCCCGGCACTGTGGTATATCCCACCAGAATATCAAAATAGCTTCTGTGGTTTCCCACGTAGAGTACGGCCTGGTCCTCGGGAATGTTTTCCCTTCCCTTCACCGTAACCGTGATACCTGCCGCCTTTAAAATCAGCCCGAACATATACTGAACAATTTTTAAGCTTTCCACATCTCTGCCATGGGGATCCTTTTTCCCCAGGGAATTCTGGGCCGCAAGAAGCGGAAAACCAAACACAAGAAAACCGATCAGAAGAACGGCCACCACTAAAAAACGAATCATTGCATTCACCTTTTTCTTTTTTAATAAAATCCACCCGCTTTAAACAACCATACGTTTTGCCGGGCTGTTTTTCCGATGTATCATCATTATATAAAAATCCGCCGGCAAATGCAACTGCTTCTACTTTCTTTTCTGCCCCGTAATTTCTTCAAAAAAAAGTCCGGCCCCAAACCAGAACGGGGCAAAATCCAGGCGTATAAGGCCGTCCACACTGAAAAGGCGGCCGGAATAGTCCCAGGGACAGATTCCGTAAAGTTTTAAAAAAGTACCGGACAGATATTCCGCCAGAAAGATAAGCACCATGCTGTTGGTTCCATGGCGCCACACTTTATCCTTCCGTCCAAGCCTTTCCGCATCTCCGATCCACATATCCAGCCGCCGGCAGATGGGGCCTAAAAGAGCACCCAGACCATAAATGGGAAACATAAGAAGGGAAGTCCGGCCAATGAGCCTCATATCCCCCACGGCAATGGACTCCGCCGACGTAAAAATGATCTCCATACACCATCCGGCCACCCCGCACTTTATGAAATTTTTCCAAAATTCAAACTGCTTTTCTAATTTTTCCATGTGGATAGTCTGGCAGAATGGAACGTGGGATATGCATGGAAAAATTCAGAGCTTATACATATTGATTCCGTTCTTCTTCATACTGGTAATCAATGGATGCCAGAGTCCTGTCGATTTCTTCCTTTGAAACAGACAGTGCCCTGCACAGTTCGTTCATGGATGGATAAAAATCCCGGAGCTGGGTATTGATATAACTTAAAAGCATTACCGGATCCTTTGGGATCTGAGTCATAAAATTCACCTTCTTTCTAAACAAAGATACCTGCTGATGCAGGATCACCATTTTTCCATAGATTTTTGTTGAATCTGCGATTCTTTTTTGATATACTGCTTACAGATTTGGGGCATATCAACAAATGAAAGGGGATTATCATTTATGAAACACATTCTTCTTCTCGGAACTGGCGGCACCATCGCCTGCAAGCATGGGGATTCCGGACTGACCCCGCTTCTTACAGGGGACGAGCTTCTGTCCTATGTGCCTGCTGCACGCTCCTTCTGCGAAGTGGACGCGAAGCAGGTTCTGAATATTGACAGCACCAACATTCATCCCAAGCACTGGCAGCTTCTTTCCAGAGTCCTGGAAGAAAATTACGACAATTACGATGGCTTTGTCATCTGCCACGGAACAGATACCATGGCCTATACGGCAGCCGCCATGTCCTATATGGTCCAGCATTCCAAAAAACCTATTGTCATCACCGGAGCCCAGAAACCCATCGACCTGGACGTTACCGATGCCAGAACCAATCTTTTAGACAGCCTCCGCTTTGCCTCCTGCGAACGAGCCCATGGCGTCAACATCGTGTTTGACGGAAAGGTAATCGCGGGAACCCGGGGGAAAAAGGAGCGCACCAAGAGCTATAATGCCTTTTCCAGCATTAACTTCCCGTATCTGGCCGTGATTCAGGAAGACCATATTCTGTTTTATATCGACGATAAATGGCAGGACCGGGAAAATGTGCGTTTCTACCATGATTTAAACAGCAAAGTAGCACTTCTTAAGCTGATCCCGTCCATGGATTCCACCATTCTGGATTACATGGCGGAACATTATGATGCCGTGGTCATCGAGTCTTTCGGTGTGGGCGGTCTCCCTTCCTATGAATCCGATGACTTTTACAGCTCCATTGAAAAATGGATTTCCATGGGGAAAATCGTCGTTATGACCACTCAGGTAACCCAGGAAGGCAGCAACATGTCTGTCTATGAGGTGGGGCAGAAAATCAAGAATGCCTTTGGCCTCATTGAATCCTATGATATGACCCTGGAGGCCACCGTTACCAAACTCATGTGGATTCTGGGACAGACTTCCGAGCCGGCCCGCGTCAAGGAATTATTCTATCAGACCATTGGCCGCGATATTCTCTGGAACAGCAACGCCAACTAAATTCCAGCGCCCCTGCTTTTTGCGGCAGGGGTGTTTTTCTTTTCTGCCGGCCGCGGATTTCCCCTCTTCTGTTACTCTGTTTCCATTCCTGCAGTTCAGACAGTAATACCGGCGCCGGGTTATAATCTACCCGTAAATTCCCTCCAGAAATGATTTCGTCTCTTCCTCCTGCGGGTGTTCAAATAATTCCCGCGCTTCTCCGTATTCCACAAGACGGCCCTCAAACACAAAAGCGGCATCATCAGCAATCCGCTTCGCCTGGGCAATGTTGTGGGTGACGATCACGATGGTATAGGTTTCTTTAAGCTTTGCAAGCATTTCTTCAATGACTGCCGAGGACCGCACATCTAACGCAGAACAGGGCTCGTCCAGCAAAAGAACTTCCGGCTCCACCGTCAGAGCCCTTGCAATGCACAGCCTCTGCTTCTGTCCGCCGGAAAGCTTCAGGGCATTTTTTCCGAGCTCATCCTTCACTTCCTCATAAAGCCCTGCCATCCGGAGCTTTTCCTCCACAATGCGGTCCATCTTATTTTTATCACGTACCCCGTAATATTTAAGCGCATAAGACATATTTTTATAGATAGAAAAGGGGAACGGCGACGGGGTCTGGAACACCAGTCCCACCTGCCGTCTCAGCTCCTCCGTGGACAGCGCCTTTATGTCTTTTCCGTAAAGCAGCACCTCGCCGGTCACCTGTGCCCCCGGCTCCTCCCACAGAAGGCCGTTTAAAGACCGGAGCAGAGTGGTTTTCCCGCATCCCGACGGACCCATAACCGCCGTAATCCGGTTTTTGCGGATTCCCATGGACACATCTTTTAACACTGGCTTTCCGTCATAGGAAACGCTGGTATGTTTAAGCGTCATGATCTCTTCCATTTTTTCTGACTCCTTCTTGCGTATATTGTGGCCAGCATGTTGCTGATTAAGATAATGGCCATCATCACAAAAGCTGTTCCATATGCCGTATCCATGGACGTGGCCCCCTGGGCCAGAAGCAGGTATAAATGCAGGGGCAGCGCCATGGCCGGAGATAAAAGGCTTTTGGGAACCGCCGCGTAGGCCACGGCTCCTGTAAAAATCATGGGTGCAGTGGCTCCCATGGCATAGCAGCCGCCCAGGATAATCCCCGACACCAGTTCCCCCCGGCAGGCCGGAAGGATCATCCGCGTAATGGTATAGAACCTGGAGCAGCCCAGGGCATAGGAAGACTGGACCATGTGGGCCGGGACCTCACGGAAGGCCTTTTCCGCCCGCACCTCAATAAAGGGCAGAATCATGATGGCGAGGGCTACTCCTGCCGATAATATACACCGCCCAAAGTTTAAGTCCCGCACCAGAAAGCTGTATGCGAACAGTCCCAGCACAATGGATGGAATTCCGGAAATACACTGGATTACCAGGTGAAGGAGCCGTTCCACCTTTTTGTTCCTGCAGTAAAAAACCAGATAGAGAGCCGAGGCCAGCGCCGGGATCCCTCCAAGGACCACGGCTGTCCCTGTAAAGAAGAGGCTGCCTATGATAGCCGGAAAAATTCCTCCCTCTTCTCCCAGTACAAGTCCCTTGGGAGCTTCTGTAAGGAATTCCACACTGACGGTTCCGGCTCCGCGGTAAAACACATATCCGAACAGGAACAGAATCACCGCACAGACCAGTCCAAAACTCACATATGCCCAGAACTTCGTGAGTCCTGCAATCCATTTCATATGATTTCCCTCCTATTCCTGCACGATCCGGCTGCGAATCAGATTGATGGTAATATTAATAAGAAACAAAAGAACCATTAACACCAGTCCGGCACCATAGAGGGCATGGTAATGGGTGCTGCCATAGACCGCCGTTCCCATTTCCAGAGCAATAACAGAAGCAATACTCTCACTTTTTCCAAGAAGTCTTGGAAATAAGTTGGAGTTCCCCATGACCATCATCACTGCCATGGTCTCCCCCATGGCACGGCCTATGGCCAGAATCATGGACAATAAGATATTTTTAAAGGATGCCGGAAGAATCATGGTGGCCACTGCATACCATCTGGAGATTCCAAGGGCATCGGCCGCCGCTTCGTACTTTTCCCGCTCCTTTAAGATAGTTTCGCTACAGGAAGCCACCAGAAAGGGAAGCAGCATCACGGCCAGTAAAATTCCCGCCGCCAGCACGCAGGAGCCGGTATGTACCCCTGCCTTTAAGAAAATTTTTACCAGGATGGAAAGGCCGATGAATCCGTAAATAACCGAAGGAATTCCCGCCAGAAGGTCCACAAAGGGATAGAGGATTCCACGCATCCGGTCCGTGGCCACGCAGGATAAAAATACGGACGCGCCTAACCCAACCCCCACAGCCAGAACCATGGCCGTAAAAGACACATAGACGGTCGCTGCAATAAAATTAAAAATGCCAAAGGAAACGCTCCCGGTATAGGCAATGGGCATCCACCGGGTTCCCAGAAGAAATTCCCCCACACTGACCTCAGAAAACAGAGGCAGGGCTTCCTTTACAATAAAATAAATGACGAATCCCAGCGTAAGGACCGCCAGAGCTGTTAAAATGTAGATGAAAAGAGAAAATAAAAGATTGAGTTTTCGTCTCATAAGCTGCCGCCCCATCATACAAACACTGCCATTGCACAGGAGGCAATGGCAGTCAGATTTCCCCCACAGGGAGTTTAAGTACTAGTTTGCCGGAGTGAAGGCCGGGATATAGCCGTTGGCCTCTGTTACATCATAACCGACCTGAGAGAAAATGTAATCTACAAATGCCTGCTCAGATTCTGTTAATTTTTCTCCCGTTACAAACATAACCGGACGCTGGATCTTATATACATCTCCTACAATGTTTTCAACCGTTGCTTCCACGCCGTCTACCTTCATGGCCTGTAAAACCTGGCCGTTGGCGTTTGCCTTGTTGTATGCGCCAAAACCTGCATAGCCAATGCCCCATTTATCGTTTGCGATATTGGTGGCAAGCTCGGTCATGGATGCGGACTGGGTAGCTGCTGCTGTTACTTCGCTTTCGCCCATCACGGATTTCTGGAATACTTCATATGCACCGCCGGATAAATCTCTGATGTAAACATTGATGGCCTCCGCCGGGAGGGATGCATCTACCTGATCCCAGGTCTCAATCTCGCCTGCAAAGATCTGACGGACCACATCTGTGGTAAGGTCATCCGTTACGCCGCAGATGGGATTTTCCGCATTCACAGAAACAGTTAAGGCATCACGGGCTACGATAAAGGACTGATAATCAGCGCCGAGAGCTTCAATCTCAGAGTCCTTAATATCCCGGGCCAGCATACCGAAATCGGCCGTTTTATCCACAGCTGCGCTTACACCCACGCCGGAGCCGCCCGGTGCCACATAGATTGAGATATTGTCTGCCGGGAAGGATGCGTCTACCTTGTCCCAGGTTACATATTCCTCTGTGAAAGAAGAAGCCAGAGAGGACAGGATCGGATACAGGGAAGTAGATCCGCAGAAAAGAATGGAAGCCTGGAATTTCTCTTCTTCTGCCTCAGTTGTGGCTTCTTCTGTTGATGTTTCTGCTGCTGCTGTTGTTTCCGCTGCTGTGGTCTCGGTTACCGTGGTCTCGGGAGCAGCTGTTGTTGCAGCTGCACCATTGCTGCCGCATGCAGTTAAAAGTCCCAGAGACAGGACTGCTGCCATCATTTTTGTAAGATTTTTTTTCATTTTCTCTCCTCCAAAATCTTTAGAAAATTATGGTCTTTATGACCTGCGTTCCTAAAGTATAATTCAATACAGCGAAATAATCAAATTGGTTTTTTCAATAAAGTCCCTGTCTTTTTTTATAAAAATCTATGGAATATGTTCTGGTATCAGGAACCCATCCGTGGTATACTTCCCTTATGCGAAACGTTCCCGGAAGGAGGAAACCTATGAAAATTTCAATTCCCGGATACAGAGAGTTAAACATATCAAACCTGATTCTTGATTATAACGGAACCATCGCCGTGGACGGAGCCATCCCCGATGAGGTGAAAGCAGCTCTCACACGGCTGTCAGAGCAGCTTTCCATTTATGTGCTCACCGCTGATACCCACGGCACTGCAAAAGCCATGTGCCAGGGACTTCCCTTAAAAATTATGACTTTCCCCGGCGATTCGGCCATGGATTCCAAGCTTTCCATTGTCCGCTCCCTGGGTCCGTCCTCCTGTGCCGCCATAGGAAACGGCCGCAATGACTGTCTTATGTGCAAAGAAAGCGCCCTCTCCATCGCAGTCCTGGGAGAAGAAGGCGCCTGCTCAGCCCTTGTTGGTTCCACCGATATCTGCACCCGCTCCATTCTGGATGCCTTAGGTCTTTTCGAAAATCCCAAGCGGCTTATCGCTACGCTCAGGGGGTAAAAGGCCGGATTATGAACACCTGCGGCAATTGCGGGAGTGCGAAGCACGGAGCAACCGACTTTCATGCATGGGGATGCCCGCCTATCTTCTGTTTCCATCTTCATCAAAATTCCTTTTCAGAGCCCGTTCCGTAAGGAAAACCGAACCAAGAAGCAAAATCACCTGGACAATACAAAGAAAATTCCCCAATGCCCCCACATTGTCATCACTCTGCCCTCTCACAAAAAGCATGGGAATAATGGTGACAGGAAGTTCAGTGGCCTTCTATATTATTCTCAAACGGAGCCGGTGTTATGAGGAAAATCAGATAACCTTCTTCCTCTGATTTTTCCAAATAGCAGCTCCACCCGTCAAAGGTATAATATTCCGACAGTCTGCGTTCTATTTCATCCTCCTGCAATTCTGTTGAAAATGTTATGACAGACAGGCAGTCTACATGATTTCCTGTTCCTGATATATTTCCTGTTTCCGAATATACGTTCAGAATCTTACTGTCCGGAATTTCCTGTTCCAGATTCATCTGCAGCCTGACCGTCTGCCGCTTTGTAGCCTGATGATTCATGTACATACCGACAATTTCATATAAGATAAAACTTACTATACATATGAACGGCAGGAATAAAAGCAGAAGTCCCGTTCTTTTTAACCATTTCATCGCTCGCCTCCACAGATTTGTTCGGATTCCGGCACAGCCTTACTCTGTCTTTTTCCGGAAAACAAAGAAGTAAGGCATCTACTGTTTTTTCCAGACCATAATAAATTCCTTTTCCCCTGTACTCTCCTCCAGATTTTCTGATTGAATCACAAACTGTTCCCTCTGATAAAAACTGACTGCCCGGGGATTTTTTTGATAAACGCTTAATCTCAAATCCGGCTTAAGCGCTTTCACGCAGTCCAGCAATTGTTTCCCGATCCCCTTTGACTGCATCGCTTCTCTTACAAAAATTCCCGCGATATAATTATCTGTCAGACCGATAAATCCGCCGATTTCATCGGTGCCGTCCTCCTCATATACATAGAGCTCCGCCTTTTTAAGTGCTTCCCTTACCATCTCATAATTGCCCGTCCAATATTCTTTTGGCACAAAGCTATGCGCCCTGATGTTTGTATCGAGCCATATCTGCGAAACGGAAGACAAATCCCTGTCTTTCATTCTTCGTATCATGCTTCCTCCTGTCATGGTTCCATATCCTCGCCGCTGCGGACAGGCATCCTCTGAAAGCTGCCCGCGGCAATGTGGTTTTTACTCTTTGTTCCTAAACTCTGGCGGCCTCCCAGTCCATTCGGAAGAGGAATGTGCCAAGAATCAGGGAACTGAGCGTCCAGGTCAGCGGATATGCCCAGGAAATGGTCCGGAATACCGGAAATACAGAAACAGCCGCCGTCACATAGACAATTCTTATTCCGCACCAGCAAATTAACATTGCCGCCATCGGCACCACGGATTTTCCGCAGCCCCTGAGCGCCCCCGACGCACAGTGGGAAAACGCCAGCAAAAAGAAAAACAGAGTCACTGTTTTCCCGTGAATGATTCCAAACTCAATTGCCTCCGGCGCACTTACAAATAAACGCAGAGCATAAGGAACCAGAAAATAAAGAAGGATCCCGACCAGTTCTGCAAAAATCGCCCCAAAGAAAATTCCCAGAGCCGCGCCCTTTTTCGCTCTGGCATATTTTTTCGCCCCAAGATTCTGACTGACAAAAGTAGGAAGCGCCATAGACATACTCATTATAGGAAGAAATGCGATTCCTTCCACCTTCGAAAACGCTCCGTGACCGGAAATGGCATAGGCGCCGAAGGCGTTGATATTGGATTGTACCACCAGATTCCCTATGCTGATCACACAGTTCTGGACCCCGGTAGGCACTCCCTGCCTGATCACCTGCTTCATCATGGAAGGGTTAAGCCTCAGATACTTTACCTGAATTTTCATATCTCCCATACCGTGCCCCATCTGGACCAGACAGAGCAACACGCTGATTCCCTGAGCGATTACCGTGGCGAAAGCCGCTCCTCCTGCGCTCCAGTCAAACACGATCACAAAAACCAGATCAAGAATCACATTGACAATGGAGGAAAATATCAGATAATAAAGCGGATGCAGACTGTCCCCCACCGCCCGCATGATTGCCATGCAGGTATTATAGAGAATCACCGTGGATACCCCTGCAAAATAAATACGAAAATATGCCAGTGCCTCCTTCATGACGGAATCCGGCGTTTTCATCCACTGCAAAATATACGGCACCAGAAAAAGTCCCAAAATAGTGGAAAGCACTGCCGCAATAAGCCCCATTAAAAAATTTGTGTGAACCGCGGTTTTCACACCCTCCTGGTCCTTTGCTCCAAAATATCTGGAAATCACAACGCCGCCGCCTATGGCAATTCCATTGAACAGTCCAATCACGGCAAAAGTCAGATTCCCCGCCATGCTGACTGCCGCAAACGCGTCATTACTGGCAAAATTTCCCACAACCCAGGCATCCGCCATATTATAAAACTGCTGCAGGAGCTGACCCAAAAACAATGGAATTGCAAATGCAATCAGCCCACGTGCGATTGAACCTTCCGTTAAATTTTCCTTTTCTTTCATTCTGTAACCCCCGATTTCCTTATTGCTGTCTGCCTGCGATGCTTTTGCTTTCCCTCATTCTGCTCCCCATGCCGATCCTACTATATCTTACCTCAATTGTATATTCTTGGCAACCATAACAGACACCAAAAAATTTCTTGTGGCACCGTTGCCGTTCACAGGGCACCAAAAAAGGCCCGGAGTCACCGACGATCGTGACCCGGGCCGTTTTGGCTTTCATGTAGCCATTAAGCCTTGTATTTTCAAAATAATTTGTAACCGTTTTGTCTTATAAAGATTCCTTACTTACTTGTTTCCGTCCAGCGTCTGTAAAAATTCGCTAATACTGCTCCGGAAATGTTGTGCCATACAGAAAATATGGCTCCGGGCACTGTTGCCATGGCCAGATCCGGGAAGGCAGTCCCTGCCAGTGAGGTTGCCAGGCCGGAGTTTTGCATTCCGATCTCGATGGAAAGGGCCTTACTCTTTGATGCATTCAGATGAAGCGCTCTTCCAAGTCCCAGGCCGCAGGCATATCCCAGAAGATTATGGAGAATCACCACTACAAATACGATAGCTCCGGTTGTCAGAATCTTTTCCGCATTATGAGATACGACAGAAGCAACAATCAGGCAGATGGCAACCACAGAAACAGATGGCAGCACCTTAACCAGCTTTTGTGTGACTTTTCCAAAAAGCTTATTGATAATAAAGCCCAGAGCGATGGGAATAATTACTACCTTAATGATGGATACAAACATGCTCACGGGATTTACAGTAACTGTGGTTCTCAGAAGCAGATAGGTAATCGCCGGTGTTAAAAAGGGTGCCAGCAGTGTGTTCACACTGGTCATACCAACAGAAAGCGCAACATCTCCTCCGGAAAGGTATGTAATAACGTTGCTGGAGGTTCCGCCCGGACAGGTGCCCACAAGCACGACGCCGGCTAAAAGCGCAGGATCCAGCCGGAACACAGTTCCAAGAATCCATGCCAGAAGCGGCATGATCGTAAACTGTGATATGCATCCAATAATCACATCTTTGGGCCGTGTAAACACAAGCTTAAAGTCCTCAAGTTTTAAGGTCAGTCCCATTCCAAACATAACAATCATCAGCAGATAGTTTACCCAGGACGTCTGGATCCAGAGACAGGTGCCAGGTACAAACAGTGCAAGCGCCGCGACCGCCAATACAATCACCGCCATGTACTTTCCAAAAAAGTTACTGATTTTTTCCAATGCTTCCATTCTCAATTTTACCTCCTTATATTCAATGAGTATTCTTCAATCAGACATAGGCGGTTGCAGCAAAAGCAGACTTTCCTGCTTTGTCCGCGGCACGCGGGCAAGAAGATGCAAGGCTGAGCTGTTATGATTTCCCTAGCTCGGCATGTGCATCCTTTTGGAGCGTTTTTGTTTCATAGCGAACAAGCTTTCTATGAAATAAAAAAGAGCCCTTCTCTCTTCTTAAGAGACAAAGGCTCAAACCTCTGCGGTACCACTCTTTTTGCCGGAAAACCGGCCCCTCATCTCCGTATCTGACAATACGGAATAGGATAACGGGTATTAACCGTCCAGGCTTACTTGTTAAAATCGTTCAGCCTGAAAGCTCTGAGGGGATCTTCACGGGATACTCCGATTGCCTCGCACCACCCGGCAATTCTCTGTATCTTTGTATTCCTGCTACTTTTCCTCGTCAACACTGTGTCTTATTAAACCGTACTTTACCACGTTCCCTCTGAAATGTCAATAGTTCCATTTCACTTTTTACACTGACTTGTAACAGTTCATCCGTGCTCATCTTCCCTGCATCGTAGCAGCCGTAGAGCAGTTCAGATTTCATTCTGGCCCACATGCTCTCGCAGCGGGCGTTATCATGGCATCTGCCGCCTGCACTGTTCATGCTCTGCCGTATGCCATTTTCCGGATTACGTCCCGATAAATCTGTCTGGTGCACTGGCTTCCCCTGTCACTGTGGATAATTGCCCCATAGATGCCCGGATATGTCTTCGCTGCGTTTTCCAGTGTCCGCGCACATAATGGAGCTTTCATATTAGTATCCATCGCCAGTCCAACCATGCTGGATGAATAATCTGGGGCTGATTGCGCCACCTGTCCGGCGTTCGAAACCGGAATATTCATCTGGTTCTTTCCCTTTCCAGCAGTCATAAGTGGCTTGAAATTTGCCACTACCGTACTCATACTGAAGCCCCTTTAAATATGTAATTTTTGTATAACAAAAAGCATCTGGACTTCGTTTTCCAAATGCTCTCATTAACCATTATATCAATATTTAAATTCTATTCTATTTTTAGTGAAAATCCCTCATAGACTCCTACCGGTATATCTTTGTCAAAAGAGTATTCTTCCATAATGTCTTTTTCAAAGCTATATATTGTGACAAGTTCTCTTTCGGGATCTACTACCCAATACTCTCTGACTCCTGCTGTCCGATACTTAAACAGTTTCTTATAATAATCCATCTGTCTGCTGCTCGGTGAAACAATCTCAATAATCCAATCAGGAGCTCCATTGCATCCTTTATCTGTAATCTTATTTTTATCACAAATAACCGATATGTCAGGCTCTACATAATTTTCATCATTTTCGTTCAAAAATACAGCAAATGGCGCGGGAAATATATTACAATCGCCATTATTCTGTTTAATATAATCCTTTATTTGATAAGATAAATCCATTACAAGTGTTTGATGTTTTGTGCTTGGTGGAGCCATATAATAAATTTTTCCATCAATCAATTCTGCCCGTTCTCCCTCAGGCAACGCATATATGTCATCTATCGTATAAACCTCTTTTTTTCTCAACGCGTCCATTCTTACACCTTCGTTCTTGATTCTATTACAGGCAGTATTCATAGGGATTACAACGCTTTTCCATCACTTAAATATCCGGGTGGTAAGTTCTTAAATCGAAAATATCAACATGTTCCCCATATAAAGCGTGTAAATAACCTGGCTCATGCTCTTTTGGTTTAAAGAACATTTTTATTACTATTATAAGCCACTCCAAATAGCTTCATGTTATTCTTCTTTGGTATAAAATAGCATAGATTTACATGGCAGTACATCATTTTTCAAAAATCACAAGCACGCATAAAACCTTATATTTTCAAGCTTTTAGCGCCATTTGTACGGCGTCACCTGATATACATAAAAGTTAAGCCAGATATGGCGCAAAATCCTTTAAAACAGTTGATTTTACTGCATTTTGTTTTAAGTTTTACACCATTACTACGCCATCACTACACCATTCAAGCCATTCTGCGCCTGATATCCACAACCTTGTTTTTACTTTCTGGAACGATTTTTTCAATGTCCGTCATGGATTTTTCATCTGTAACGTGTGTGTACAAGTCCATTGTCATCTTAAGGCTTGCATGTCCGAGGTAACTCTGCACCACTTTTGCGTCTACCCCATTTTCAAAACACCTTGTAGCAAATGTGTGACGGAATGTGTGACCGCTGAACGTCTCAAACTGCTCGTCAAGCGGCCTGGTAAGGTTTATCTGCCTGATTACTGCCTTTATAGCATCTGAATAGATAACTGAGTTAAGCGGAGTGTTAAATTTCGTCACAAACAGATATTCGTTCTGCTGTTTTGGTCTTTTTTGTGATATTACCTTTTTTAACTCCATCTGTCTTTCCAGATACTTCTGGCATACACTGTTAACTGGCACTTTCCGGTAACTCCGTTTCGTCTTTGGAGGTTCAATGTGGAATGTTTTTCCATCATCATCAAGATATTTCTGGTAGACAAGGGTTTTGTTCACGTCAATAAACCCATTTTTAATATCTATGTCAGAAATCTGCAATGCAAAAAGCTCTCCAGGTCTCAAGCCTGTATTTACTGCTACATTGAAAAGATTTTCATAGAATGTATTCCGGCAATAATCAAAAAACACGTCCTGTTCATCAAGTGTCAGGGATTTTGCCTTGATTTCCTTATCCGCCTGGAGCCTTATGCCGCTCACCGGGTTATTGATAGCAAGGCTGTCCTCAACCGCCCTCTGAAGCATATCTCGCAAAATTACCTTGATCTTATTCTGCCGCTCATACCCATAACCATCATCGCTTGCTTGGTCGACCAGCCGCTGGATATCCGACTTTACGAGTGAATTTATACAACGAGTACCTATGTACGGTGATATATTCTTCCTATATATATGCGTATACCCTCTTTTTGTATTCGGTCTTATGCTCTTCTCTTTGTAAACCTCCATCCATCTTTCAAACCATCTGTCAAGCGTGATTTCTCCCTTTATGCTTGAAAAATTCTCATTTCCGGCAACTGCTTCCGCCAGTTCTTTCCTTAATTCACGCAGGTTTTTCCCATAGATGGTTTTCCTTTTGCCCCATCTGTCGGAATATCTCGCCTGATATAGCCCGTCCTTCCTCTGACTAAGCCCTACCCCAAGCTCTTTTCCTTTTAAATCCTTTCCCACTGATAAATCCCCTTTCTTTTGTTTGAGGAAAGAGCCCTGATATGGAAATGATACCATAAAAAGGCTCAAAACTCAAACTAATCCTACATATTTTATACTTCTGTTGCTTTTTCGAGGTATTTTTCGAATTCCCTGCGTTTTATCAGTTTGCGCTTTCCTATATAAAGAACGAACGGGCAGCATGGCTCATCTGCCATGGAACGTATTTTGTTTACTCCGATATTGCTATATGCCGAAGCTTCCTCGAATGTTAGGTTCAATTTGTCTTTAATCGGCACTTCTCTCATTCTGCCTCGTCTCCTTCCAGTTTACACGTTTTGCCTTATAAAGATGTTCTCTATTCATTCCCATTCTCTCCTTTCAAAATTTCGTCAATGCAAGCGTTTCTTCCGGCTACATAACTACTATCAAAAAATGGTTGATTTTCCATAGACATTTTGCCTGGCAAATTCCGAAGTGGACACCAATCGGGCTTACTATTGCTACCAATATCCTTTCCATTCACTCCACAACAATCCGTAGAAACTTCAAGAAAACACGGACATTTCGCACAATTCTCCGGCGTATCAATCACTAAAATAGATTTACTCATTTCCTTCCTCCATTCCCAAAAATCAGTTTGTTCTCATTCTTCCAAAAACCACTTCCCGGAAGATGCATAATCTTCCTCATGCTCTCCATGCGTTTCTCATAGCATTTACCGCAAACACCTTTACCGTCCATGACCTTATCCTTGCCGCATATATAACAAATCCCGTACGCCACACGTTCTGAACGGTCAATATCAACTTTCTTTGCGTTCCTTTTATTTCGTATCTTCGCAAGGCATTTCGCACATTTCGTTTTTCCTACAACCGACTTTTCGTGCTTGCAGTATGTGCATATACCCATTTCTTTCAATCTGTTGTATTTCTCTAAATCCCGTTTCTTCCGTTCCTCTGAATTTCTCTTCCTGTTCTTCCTACTCTGTTCTCTGTCCTTATCAGCGCATTCAAGACACATAACCTTGTGCGGTTCTGCTGGATTTTTGTGGCAGCGGACACAGATTTTCAAATCCTTGTAAAAATGATATTCCTCATATCGTTCTGTCATAATCCTTTGGAGTAAAGCCAGCTTTATTTCCCGGGAAAACCTCTTTGCCTCCAACTTATTTTATTATTTCAATAGTTTTCCAAATATTTCCACATTCGTTACACTTTCTCGTTCTTTCTCTGGTTCCGTTTTTTAGTCTTGTGTTTGTCACATTATCGTTCCGTTTTCCGCACTTAGGACAAATAAGACCACATTGAGAATTGTTTCGTTCTTCAAAAAGATGTTTAATATCTACCCTTAATTTTTCTATGTCATCAAGAACAATGTTTAACCTAAATTATTCACGGCACAGCCGTGAAAGTGGCTGAAAGCCACATAGTTACTGTGTTTTAACTGAATATTGCTTTTCACCTGTTAAGTGAATAAAAA
>ERZ808044.676-NODE-676-length-30204-cov-7.910778_pt1 | contig 30204 bp, 43 predicted proteins | sample MGYA00380195_ERZ808044 | MGnify/ENA primary metagenome ERZ808044 (study PRJEB31490, sample SAMN06133423) | mouse gut metagenome | isolation source: Z7_2 | host: mice | place: China: Chengdu | collected 2015-05 ...
CTCTGCAAAGGCTTCCTCTCCATAAGTACACCGCGCCAAGTAGTTTGCCATTTCATAATTGTCGCAGACCATGATATTCATTACTTTATTTTCATAAATTTCTGCAAATATCTGATTACACCATGCCATTTTCAATCTCCTTTCTTTAATAGCCCCAACGCACCAACACAATACCGGAACCGCCGTTCCCATTTTTTGCTTTGCTTGAATTAAAGGAGCCGCCACCTTCCCCTCCATTTCCTGTATTGGGAGCCGCGTCTGCTCCTGCGTGGTTGTAGCTTAGTGCTCCATTCCCTCCAGAAGCATACAGTGTATTAGAAGGTTCCATAAACGCTCTTGTAGTTCGCCCTTGGCCTGGCCCTCCTGTTCCTAAAGTGATGTTTTTGGAAGGGTCACTTGGATGTAAAAGAACTGAAGTTTGCCCACTGTTACCATCAGTTCCACCTACTGGTGTATTTGGCTGTAAAGTATAGCCGGTTTTATATCCCCCAGCACCAGCCCCGCCTGATCCTCCTTTTCCTCCTCTAGTGCCCGAACCATACATATTGACATTCACTACATAAGCATCTCCTCCTCCAGCATAAACCAGATTTCCAAATGATGATGCTCCTCCGGCCAGCGTAGAGCCTTTATAAGGATTCACAGCCCCGCTTCCAACTGTCACAGCAAATTGTTGCCCTGGGCTAACTGCAATCTGCTTTCCTGTAGATGTATATCCAGAGCCGCCTCCAGCACCATAATATTCCCACCCAGTACCATTTGAGCTGTATTGACATCCATTACTTCCGCCGCCCACACAAAAAACATCTATGCTTGTAACGCCTGCTGGGACAACAAATACACCGGAAGAGGTAAAGGTCTGCATCCCTCTGGGGATTGTTGTCCCCGCTGCCTGTAAGTATCCGGAAAACATATCCCCGTTGGACGTACTGCAATACACCCAAATAGAAAAATAGTAGGTAGTAGACGGCTGCAAACCGCCAATTGCAGCAGCGCTGGCTGCTCCCAAGTTATGGTTGGTCCCGGTTCCTGTATAGGCTCTTGTCCCATCCCAAGGACTTGTCGGATACCAATCAGTTTTATAATTAATGGCAACCCCGCTATAAGGGCCCCTTGATGGCCATACCCAGGTAGCCGTTACAGAAGATGAGCCTGTAACGGCTATACTAAAAGACACAACTGAATAAACCGTCATAGTCCCTGTCAACATTACGCCATTCACCCACGCCGTTTTCCCGGGATAAATATCACCAGCTAATGCCGTTCCAGCCGTCTGCCCCGCCAGGCCGTTAGCCGTTACTCTTCCGCCTCCATTGTGATATCCTGCCGGGATGGTATAGCTCTGCCCGGCGTTTAACGTTTGATTTGCCGCCCCGTGGTTCGGCATAGCGCCGGTCCGGCGTGTTTTCGCATCTTGATTATAAAATGTTTTTCCATCTAGCACATGAGAGTCTGCTGCATCCCCTGTCAGCTCCAATGTTCCCTCTATAGCTTCATCATTACTGTCTGAGGTAACCGCAGTAACGCCTTTCAGCACATCTCCCCGTGTCGCGGTAAGCTCGTCGGAGGCGGTTCCTCCTCCGCCTCCTGCATTAGTATACACTGCCATTTCTTATCACTCCTATCATTCATTCAGATTCAATACCCTGATTTCTTCAACTTCTATATCTGCGGATGGCGCTTTTGCTGCAACGAATATCAGCTTTCCCTGTTCTGTTTTTCCCCGAATGTTGGCTTTTTGGGCTACCGGAATGGAGTCGAATGTATAGCCAATATATACCGTGCTTCCCTTCTTTATAGATTCATGTTCAACGGTATAGGTCAACCCGTCCCAGTCTCCTGTTCGAATCATCCGGCCCGGCAAAAGGATTCCCAGCGCCTGCTCTGCCTTCTGCTTATTATAAATCGTGTTATTAAACACCTGTTCCACCACCAGCCCCATAGCATCTCCATCAGCGTCTGTTTCCCGATCCCACCTGGTTATATCCACCGTAAAAGCAGGAGGGGATTTAATCTCACAATTTTTCATCTTTCCGTTTCCCTTCTTCTAAAAAATCTCATCCACCTCAAAGCTTAAAGGAATATCCTCATCCTTGCCTTTTCTCCTGAAGGTCCGGTAAGCAATCAGATCCCCTTCCGCATCATACAATCCCATTTCCGAAATCTCTTTTTCGGTCAATTCCCCTTTGTCCAGATAGCCGGTGTACCGGCAAGTAGTTTCTTCCGGGTAAACATGGCCTGTGATTTCCTTTTTTAACAGCTCGTTATAAAGAGCTATTTCTGTGCCAAACGTTGCCTTCGGCGTTCCGTTTTCCAGAACCCCGCCATCTCCCCATGCAATATGGGTAATAGGCGGCAAGGAAATATCCCCCGCATGTGCTTTACACAACTTCTTTCTTCCCACTATCGTAATAACCCCTTTGGAAGCAGCCATAATCTTCAATCCTTTCTTTTAAATAATCTCTCGTCCGCCGTCTAACTTCCGGCGTCCGGTTAATTTCCATGTTCCATCCAGCTTATTTTCCGTGGTGATAATCAGATCCCCTATCTGTATATTTTCTCTCGCTTCCGTTCTCACACCGCACCGAACCGGGTACAAGTCAATCACTTTATTGCTGTTATATCCAGTCAGCTTCTTACCGGCAGACAGTTTCCATGTATTATCCAGCTTTAAAGCCTCTAAATTTCGTCTGGGCCAGAAGTCCATCCGAAAGGTTATCTCGTTTGTATATCGGATGGATATGGCAAACTGAATGATAATGCGAAAAATCAGAGCATCCAGCCATGATCTTACATTTTTCAAAGTATTAATCTGGCCAACAACCCGGGTGCCCTCCCCCAGCTTTATTTCCTGGCTTTCCTCAATCGTGACAATGACTCGAAAATAATACGGATCAGCTCCATATTCGAACCATTCTTCTATCTCTCCATCTGAATACACGGTTCCCAGATATTCTCTTAAAACGGACTTGGTTCCCCCGTGCATATACCATTCCAAGGTTTGTTTTATCAGCTCTTCCCGGATTCTTCTATCTGCCTTGGGATCGTAATATCTGGTTCTTAATTCCAGGGCCAGGGAATCTAAAATCTCATCCGGCAAGCCGGATAAATCCCCGTATACGATAAGTTTGTCCGCATACTCAAGCAGCCTTTTCATGGCCATCTGTACCGCGTATCCCATAGCCTGGGTTTTAGGGGTCCGAAGGGCTTCCGGAAGCAAATCATAGGGATTCGAATTATATAACCCTTGCATCTTTCAGCCCTCCATATTCTAATTTCACAGATTTTGCAACCGATATGCTGGCCGTCCGGATTTCCTCAAATTCCGGTTTTTTTATAATCGCGTAGCAGGCCCCGGCATCAATCAGCATATACATGAATTGGGCCGGATTCACGTCTCGTCCAATTACAGCCCCTTGCCACTCCTGAAATTCCCGGCACGCGAATTCCACCTGCTTTTTGATGTTGCTCTCATTATTCCGGTCAGAATCGGATATATAATATACTACCTCAATTTCATACTCATTTTCTTCCGGGGCCTTTACTTTTACCAAATCTGTCAGCGGTTTCCGGTTATCCTCATCCAGATAGTTCTGCAGCCCTTTTAACTGGCCTTCGTCTGGTATCTGCCCCTGGGCATAGATGATATAAATGTCAACTTCCCCCGGTTTTTCTGAGACAATATAACAATCCTCAATGGCCTGGCTGTAGGTCTGTATCCAATATCGATACGCATCCTCAGGGCCTGCCGTAGAGTATCCGGAAGGGGCCAGATATACCCTGGAAGCCAGCTCGTCATCACTCTCCGGATCTGCCCCTCCGGACGTATCGGATACATTGCTGACCGATTGAATATAATTAATGGGATCCACAAGAGTGGTTACCGTCCCGGCTCCATAACCGTTCCCGGCTTCTCCTAAGGTCAGGCATACCGCCGGAAGCTCTATCTCGTTTTCGCCCGGAGCAATGGTTCCGGATTCCTCCGTTGCAAAAAAGAGTTCATTTACTTTTGCCCGGGTTCCAATGGGGATTGTAACCCCATAGTCCTGTTGTTTCGATAGAGTAAATTTCAAAATCGTCTTAGCAGCCTTTGCTGGGTTTCTCTGCACTTTTTTCATTGCCGCCAGATTATCCAAAAAGCTTCCCGTACTGTATTTTAGTAAATTGCACTTTCCAGCCCGATCCAGATACTGGAATCCCTGGTATATCATTACTGCACAGCTATAAAGCTGCAGCCGCTCCGGCGCCGCCGCAGGGAGCGCGGATTCTTCTCCTGTCAGTTCCCGGTACTTTTCCTCATAGTTTCGGATAATCTCTCCCAGGAACTCGTGAAAGGAAAGGCTGTCAATAAAACTTACTTCCGGATATTTTTCTAATTCTCCACGCATCCTGTCAAACCTTCTTTCCAAAAATAATATGGGGTATCATAACGCCGGTTTCTGTATACGAGAACGTAACCTCCAAAATCTCCGCCCTGGGTTCGTATTTTGCTACCTTATCCTCCAGCTCAACAATAAACAGGGCTTCCGCCGTCTCTGGCAATTGGTCCAGACACTCCCAGGAAATCCCCAATTCCCGATCCGCTGGTTGGGTACCGGCCCGGATATTTAGCAGTGTTCTTAAACAGCGCATGATATCCTCCGCTTCCGGACAATCAGAAGCCCATTTCATAGAATAACTAGCCATACAATTCTCCTAATAATATTCCTGAAGCGTCAAATTTGCCGTTGCCTTTAACAGCTCTCCCCCGGGAAGGATGGTATTTCTCGCCTCAGAGCTTTTTATAATAACCCATCTGTTCTTTCCTATTTTCCGGCGGCCGATTACCAAAAATTCAGCCTGTCCGCTCTCAACCAGCTCTTCAATTATCCCCAGCAGCTTTACCGGCCTGATTCCCAAAGCAGCGTCCAGAATTACCTCCATAGTAATGGTCTGTAAACCGGGGCCCTGGAAATATGGAAGCGGCTTTTCACCCATACGCTCCATAGTTCCCCAGTTTCCAGATACTTCCCGCTTCATGTTGCGAAATGTCAGCATCTGGTTATCGCTTACCCGGAATATCAATGACGTTCCAAATGCTCCTATCTTCATGAATGTAGCGCCTCCAACCTACGAATCCTCTGTTCCATCCCTATAATCTGGGACAATGTTATTCTGCCCGCTGTGCCTGAAAAAAGAATTTCAGGAGCCTCTATTACAAGTGTATTTTCCTGCTTTTTCATCACCATTTTTTCAGAAATACGTTTATACCATTCCCGGGCCTCCGGCATATTTTTGTCATTCCAGTATTTCCCCATGATTACCCCGGAACTTATGTCATTGCTTAAGTGAACCACCAAAACCATATCATTCACTTCTGGAATGGAATATTCCCCGCCAAAGGCAAGAAACGGAAAATCCTCCGTCACCATTTTATCCCTGTCCTGATACGTTATTTTGGCGCTCCCGTCTTCCATGTTTACACTGGAAATAAAGCCGATTCGAATTATATCCTCCATTTTTTATCACTCCTTGGGAATCGTAAGCTGAGTACCGGGGAAAATCCAATATCCGTTAGAAGAACCGCTCTTTCTCCGTTTTTTTGCCGCCTGTTCAATGACTTCCCGGTTTGCGTTATATAAAACCGGGTATTTGGTTGCGTCTCCATAAAACTGCTTTGCCAATCCCCATAATGTATCCCCGGATTTCACCTCATAAGTATCTCCGGCCAGTCGATTCTCCCCAGTTCCTTCTGTTCCCCCGTTATCTTCTGCAGCCCGCCATCCGGTAATCTGCATAGAGTAATCTTTCCGGCTAATCTGATGGACTACCTTTCCCACCTGATACCGCCCGTCCAGCTTTCCAAATCCTTCTATTCGGATGATATCTGAAGCGTGAATGTCCATTTGGGGGGTAATGGTAAAAGAGATTGTAGATTCCTTCCGGTTGGCGTTTCTAAGGGCATTTAATGCAATCCGTTCCGCATCCGCGGGACTGTCTGCTTTTTCGGTGGTACTATATAACCGGCCTTCTTTCCCTACCATAATTTCCACCACTTCTTTGGACTTGGGGTTTGTATAACTGACTTTGGCCCCTGTATAGGTCCCTAACATAGTGCTTTTATAGGACCATTTCCGGATTTCTTCCTTTTTAATTGTCATTTTTGCATCTGCCGCCTCATATTTGGCGTATTCAAAGAGCACCATCTTCCCGGAGTATAATTTCAGGCCAAATCCATATTTCTCCGCTGCCTGTTTTAAGAATTCTGCATCCGTCTGCTGGCTTTGCTCCGTTTTTAAAATAGGAATATCGTTCCCGTCAAACAAAAGCTCCAGGCCATATCTTTCCGCCACCTCAGCGCCTATCTGGGACAGTGTAACCTCTTTCCATGTCTTAGACCGTTTTGTCTCCTTAAAATCCAGATTTACGGGCGCGGATATCCCATTCATGGTAATGGTATCCGGAGGGCCGGAAAAACTATAATCATCTACTATAAACTCTCCACAGGACACCATTTCGGCGCTCCCAGGGGATTCCCAGTTATATAACCCAATATTCGGTCTCAGCTTATCTTCTTTTTGAGGAACCCAATCCGACACCCACTTTCCCTCCCTGTCCATAAGGGTGATGGAAATGGTATCGGATTCATCAATAGCATCCGTATAATTGGCGGAACTTAAATATGGTGAAATCTCCTTAGTTGCATTTACCCCGTTGTAGGTAAGTTCAAAGACATACTTTCTTGGTTCCATGTTCTATCGCCTCCATATAGGAAGATTTTCCTGCCTGTCCGGAAGCTTATCCGGAATCAAAACCTCTATACCGGCAGGAAATACAAGATAGTCTAATAAAGGAAAGTTGTTCTGCATCAAAATGTCCAGACAATTTTCATTTCCATAGACTTTTTTTGCAATCATATCCCAGGTATCCCCCTGGATCGTGATATAAGACTTCATAAGCTGCTTCTGGCCCTTTCGTAAGAATATCGTTCCATCCACTCTGCAAATTGTTCATAGGACGCCTGGGCAGTATCCTCCACATCTTGTTTGTCCGCACTTCCATAAATATTGAAAACAGGAGAATATACAGGAGCAACCGGACGGACGCTGGCTTTCCCTTCTGCTGCACTGGCATTTCCCTGCGTCAAAGCCTGGTATGTGGTGTTGTAATTATTCTGCTCATAGGCTCCTAACAGGCGTCCCGTCTCTTCCCATAAAGATAAGGACCTCTCAGAGCGATTAATGGGAATTGCCATTTCCGGCCCGTCTTCCGCAAAATAGGAAAGGGTTGGATCCTGAATTAACCCGCCTTGTGCATAATGAGCCGGAGTTCCTCCGGAAAATTTTTGTCTTACCTTGGATGCAAGTTCAGATCCTCCGTTTAGAACCACTTCTCCCACACCCATATGAAAATTAATCTTTCCCGAAATCGTAATCTGGTCAAATCTGTTTTGCAGAGTCTCTTCCGCCCTGTCTCCCAGGCGGTTAGACGCCTCCACAAGGGCCGGCGAATTTGCATCTATCGCAGCCGCCACTTCTTTTGGAATCGCATATCCATTCTCCCTGGCTTGATTTAATGCTTCCTGAAACTCCGGATTATCAGCCGCAGACAATGCCATCAACTGCCAGATTGCATCCTGATTCCCTGCAATGGCTCCAATCAATGAGGCATCCGCCAGCCCGTCAGCCACCTCCTGGGGGATTTCTTTTCCCGCCTCCAGATACTCCTGGGCCGCGGCCTGAAGCTTTCCATAATCTACTTCCATTCCGTCCCACAGCTGGGCTATGGCATCTCTGGTGGCCTGATCCATCTGGTCAATTCCCATATCCTTTAAAATTTGATTGGGATCCCATGCAAGAAGCCCGTTTCCTCCAGCCAGCATGGTGTCAATCGCTTTTTGCAAAGCGGCATCCGTTCCAGAATCAATTTCCGGAAGAAACAATTGAAACATTTCATCATATTGGCTGTTTATCGTATCAGAAGACCACTGCAGCCCTTTTGCCCGATTCATCATCTGCTGAGTCTGGTACTGCTGCATAATCTCCGCTTGCTCTTTCTCATACTCTTCTTTGGTTATTTTCCCCTCAGAATACCTAAGTCCTGAGGCTGCAAGAGCATAATCTGTCGCCTTTCCCAATTCCGCTTCCTGGGCCGCCAGCTCTTCCTTTACCTGGGCCTGGGTATTCTTAAATGTTTCTGCATCAAGATCCCCTCCGGATGCCCCTTCTCCCAAGCGCTTTAGCTTGGCGTCAAACTCAGCCTGGGCAACCTTTTGGGTAATTTCGGACATTTTTCTTTGAATCTCTTGAATCGTCTCTGCCTCATCAATATCAATCACGCCATCTTCCAAGGCAGCGCTGTAAACCTCTCCCAGCTCTTTCCCCAGTTCAGCCAATTCCGCATTTAAGCCTTCGTAAAGCTCGTTAAATCCGGTTATCAGACTATTTCCCGCCCCGCTGTTTCCAAACAAGGCCTGAACGCTGATAGTAGCGGTATACTGAGCCTGCTCCACAATATCAATAGATCCCCTGACCATAGAGTCTATGGCATCCGCATACTCCTGCTGATCCCCTTCATTAAGTTCAAACCCCATTCCGACTTTCCAGTTTAAACGATCCAGGTTTTTGCTGGCCTCAAAGAAATCTTCTGAAAGCTCTTTTATCTTCCCCAGTTCCTGAATGGCCAGAGAGGCTTTTTCCATGTTCTTGTTGGCAATTATTGCTTTGGCCGTTTCGTCCAGCTCTTCCATGGATAATGAAATATTGCCAAAGTGCCTTGCCAGGTTTGCACCGGCTGCATCCTTATTTGCTTTCTTAATAGCAGTGCTGATTCCAACAATTCCGCCAATCGCCACACCGGCTGCCGCTACCGGCCAGGCTCCTATCATCCCGGACAGGCTTCCTATTATTCGGATTAAGGAGGTTGCCCCTTCCGCCGCTTTAAACGTCAAAAGTGCGGAGCCAATACCGGCAATAGATCCGGCCAGAATATCCGGATGCTGCAAAAACCAGCCGCCTACAGCCATAAGAGGCTCCATTGCCGACTTTACAAATTCACTAAACTCTTTTCCATGCCTGCGGATGGTTGGCATCTGTTCAGCCATTTTCTCCAGAAAATCTGATTCTGTAAAATCATTTAGAAGCCCGGATAATCCCTGCACCCCTTCCCGAAGGATCCCATTAAAGGTCTGGTAAATCCCAATACCGGCTCCTTCAGCAGCACTCTGCAGAAGTGTAAAATCTCCGGCCAGGTTATCAATTCGAGTTTCTGCCATCCTCTCAGCAGCCCCAGTGGAATTGTCAATGGATTCCGTCAGCTTTTCAAAGTCCTCAGGAGCTGCATTAGCAATGGCCAAAAGGCCGGACATTGCCTCCTGACCGGCTAAAGACGCCGCCACGCTGGCTTGTTCTGCGGTAGAAAGATTCGAAAATCCGCTTCTGATGTCCGCCATGATTTCCCTGAAAGACTTCATATTTCCATCTGAGTCTGTTATAGACAAGCCCAGCTTTTCCATTGCCCCCTGTACCTCGCTGGTAGGTTTTGCAAGCCGGGACATAATAGATCTTAGAGCCGTTCCGGATTGGCTTCCCTTGATTCCTGCGTTTGCCATCAGTCCAATGGCAATAGCTGTATCCTGAATACTGAATTTTAAAGCTCCTGCAACGGGAGCCACGTATTTAAAGGTCTCCCCCATCATTCCCACGTTAGTATTGGAATTGCTGGAGGCCTGGGCCAGCACATCAGAAAATATCGCCGCATCTTCTGCCCTCAGCCCAAAGGCTGTGAGGGCATCTGTTACAATATCCGACACCGAACCCAGATCTTCCCCACTGGCTGCCGCCAGAGAAAGGATGGCCGGAAGACCAGCGATCATCTGATCCGCCTTCCATCCAGCCATAGCCATATATTCCATCCCTTTTCCGGCTTCAGCAGCAGAAAACTGGGTAGTTCGCCCCATTTCCTGGGCAACTTCATCTAATTTTCTCATCTCCCCGGCAGTGGCATTGGATATGGACTGGACTACTGACATCTGCTTTTCATACCCCATACCTACCGCTGTGGAAGCAGACAGAATGGCCGTTCCGCCCAAAGCCGCCGCCTTAGAGGCCTGGGCAACCATGGCAAAGGTTTTGTCAGAAAAGCTGCCAAGCTGCTCAATCCCGCCTACCATATTTCCCTGGCGTTTCTGTTGATAGTAAAGCCCCATTAATTCCTTTTTTGCCTTTCCGATTGCTCCTTCAAAGGAATTATCCAGCTTTCCCGAAATGACGATCTGAGTTTCATATGCGCCTTTTTTTGCCACGTCTTAACGCCTCCTGCCTTGCCTTATTCTCCTCGCTGATGGTTTCCGCAATCTCCGCAATCTCCTGCCACAGCCTAGTTAATTTCAGGGAATAAAAATAAGGAAGACCTGTATGGCTGTACTTTGCAGCACAGATACAATTCTTCCTTATCTGCTTTATATCCTGAAGGCCATTTATTCGGACAGATAGAAAAAACGGTAAATCCTCATCCGAACCCGCATAGCATCCCGGATTCCCAATTTCCCGATTGCTTCCACAGGCAGCCCTGCAGCTTCACCGGCAACAATCTTTGCAAACCGCATGGGCATATCTGCATAAATACTCTCTGTGCCGCCCATAGCAACATAGGTATCAAGCAGATTGCACAGCTTATCAAAGTTCATCCCCCGCAGGCTTCTAAGGTCAATTTCTGTAATCGTGCTTCCCTCAAACTCAACAGGGGTTTCCAGTTTATACAGGAGATAGTCTTCTTTTTCGTTTTTCTCTTTTCCTTCCTTCTTAACTTCTTCCTTGTTTTCCATAAATTTTGCTCCTCCTTTTTTCGCTGTGCATTAGCACATGTCCCGCACCTCTTTTAAGATGTCTTTTCCGTTTAAGGTATAGACGCTGTTCATTTTGTCAATTTCCAGGGCGACTACATCATCCAGCACAACCTTGTAACGGGTTAGGTTTAACTTAATGCTGGCCTCCATCTTCCCGCCTGCTTTCATAGTACCAGGGTTAATTTCGCTGACGGTTCCCCCCATAGTAATTGCTACAGAGGTATAAACAATCTTCTGGGTTGCCGGATCAATCCCCTGAAGAGCTCCGCGAATCGTCAAAAGCTCTCCTTCCGTAGGATCCGCCATAGAAAAGATGTCCTGATTGATTGTAAGAAAATTAATCTGTACCTCCATATTGTCTATCAAACCGATTACCGGAACATCCAGATTTCCCCCTGTTCCGGCTCCCTCCTGGCTGTCAACCAGATAGGTGATCGTGGGGAGCGTTACCTCCCCGCTAAGTCCGATTAATTTATTTCCGCCCCGGTACACGTTGTACCGGTTCACCACCTGCGGCACTTTTATCATGCTTCCGCCTCCCCTACAATGGCTTTTCTAAGAGTTTCCATGTCAAATTCTTCCGTAGCGGCTATGTATTCCATAGGAGTAAAAGGCGCTACCATAATCCGGACTTTCACATGTCCATCTAATAAATCCTCATCTGGATTATCTTCCTTTACATACTCCATTTTCACTCCGGCGCATCTGCCCTGGCTTACCAGGCTGTTTCCCCAGGTGTTGAACCGGTTTACCATATCGTCAATGTTTAGCCGGTTCATTCCCTGATCCAGCATACTGCTAAATTCGATCATAAAATAGTTGGCCACAAAAGAGAACATCCTTCTGCATCCGATCCACCGGTCCTTGGGATCCTGGTTCTTAGGATAGCATCCGGTATTGTTTCCGAAGCTCTTCCAGCCGCTGTCATTTAAGGCTGTAACCACTCCGTCTCCATTTACATAAGCCGCCTGAGTCTGATCAAGAATCACCTCGGTACCGTCTTCCAAAACAGCCCCTTCTGCCTGTAATTCTTTGTTGGACGGATAAAGGTAGGGAATATCCCCATTGGTTGCCGTATAGTAGCTGGTCATGGCTCCGTACACCGCTGAAAAAGCAATATTCTTTCCATCTACAAGCAGCTCTGGCCATACTACGATAGTATGGGGATCGGTCAGTCCGGCCTTCTCCTTTTCAATCCCGCACTCTGCATATCGTTTTACTTTGCTTGTATCCAGATCAATCACACACTCACAGCGCAGGCCGCCGTTTTCATCTCTGCATTTCTCCTGAAGCGCAGCCGCCACATTGGGTTTTTTACTCCAGGAAGGCGCAAGAATCAAGCCGGGCGGACAGTGAAACATGGTGTATATTTTGCGGATTAGCTCAATCCCTGTATCCTTTCCTGTTTCAATATTTCTATAGCCGATTATATCTTCCTCGGTAACCAATTCCGGCGCCAGACAGCTGCAGGTTACTGCCACGCTTTTCAGGTCATACCCCTTTCCTGTACTTAAAAAAGTAATCTGCACCCTTCCCGCATCATCAAAGGTTACAATGTAATCCTCATCCAGCTTTAATTCCGGTATTTCTCCGGGGCTTCCTATCTGCGCGGAGCCAACGGCTGCTTTTCCTACGATATTGGCTGTTCCGTCATTCAGCCTGATACTGTCCGGCAGAATTCCCATTTCCTCCAGCTTTACCGTATGGTTGAATACCGGATAGGTTTTTTCCTCTGCTTCTTTTCTGTGCCTTTCCGGATCCAATACATTAATAAAAATTACAGGGTACACCCGAAATTGTTTAAAGGAAGCATACATGCTCTGACAGAGGGAATAGGACCGCCAATCTTCCGAATATCCCAAAGCTTTCACTGCCTCTTCATAACTGCCTGCCATAACAGGACGGTTTACCGCAGCCTTCGGATCCTGGGCTAAGTTAATTGGAGCTGTCCCAACAATCACCTGGACGCCGTATTTGGTAGCCAGCGGGCGCTGATAGGATGTGCTTTTTTCTTCTACTGCAATACCTCGATTATACATGTCCTGCCTCCTGCTTCTTTTCTTCTGCGCGCTTATACAAAGCATTAAGCTCACTGCCTTCTTTTTTTAATGCTTTTCTGCTCTCCGCCAGATTCTCCACCGGGACAATCAATCCTTCTAAAAAAGGAGTTTCTTTTACCAAGCCATCTAATTTGGGCGGAAGCTGTCCTTTAAACACGGTTCCTTTCTGGACGATTCCATAATAAGACGGACCCAGGTATACCCGGCCCGTCTCTATCATCTTATTCTCCCTCAAGGTTTTCTCCACCTCCTTCTGTTATGGTAATATCGTGGGGAACCCCATCCGTATCCGTCCAGGTACCGCCAGTCACCTTTCCTTCTGCTGATACTGTAAGGATAATGGACTGGATCCCTGTCCCATCAGCGCCAGGGTCTCCAGGAGTTCCCTGTTCCCCCTGAGGGCCTGGCTCTCCCTGTAGGCCCTGTTCTCCCCGAATCCCCTGCTCTCCCTGAGGGCCAGCCGGTCCTTCAGGGAGATTGGCAAGTCCCTCTTCTATGTGGTTCATCCTGTCCGCTGTAATAATGTCTCCTGTTTTCCAGGTCTGTTTTGTGTACATATTTTTTCCTCTCTTTCCTTAAAGTTCTGCTTTTATATCCGGAAGATTCCATTGCATCTCAACCCCTGCAAAAAACTGGGGCCAGCTGCTTGCCTCCGGATATGCTACCTTCATTTTCCTGTCGCAATAGTAATAATCATGGAGCACCGGATTGCTCCTGAAACGATTCACCAGCCGCTCTACTGCAACCGTTATATTTTTCCAGCCTGTCATTTCCATGTTCTCATCTCTGACTGCAAGAAGAATCCATACTTTGGCCAATGCATTTTCCTCTTCATATTCGATTTCATCAATCTGCACCAAAAAATATGGAAATACTGCCAGCTCCCCGTCCAGTTCTGCCCTTTCCGGATCCCAGCCCACAGTGGCTGACTGGAACGGCAGTTCATAGGGATACCCCTTGATTTTTGCCTGCTTTCCCTGGTAATCAACAAACGAAACATCCTTTAGAATCACCTCTATCTCGGTTACCAGGCTGCTTATAAAATCGTTGATTGTCATTGCATAATCCTTTCTGCCAAACGGAAGATACGTCTCTTTAGTTCATCCTCTTTTTCTGCCTCCATATCGCGAAAGACCATCTCTGCAAGCTTTGCCTGGCCTGGACCGTGAAACGCTTTAATAGGATATCGCTCCTTTCCTTTTCTTTGAAATAAATTTGTATAGCTACGCTCATTATCGTCGGAATCTTTTTTTATGGCTGTGGTTACAAATGCCTTTAAGCTGCCGCCTTTCTTCAGCTCCTTAAAGCCTCCCGTCTTCTCTACTTGAGTCTGCCCGCCTTTCCGAATCCCATTTTTTCGCGTGCGATAACCGCTTTTTAAGGATATCGGATTACCACTTATGGTTATTTTTGCAACAGCCTTAGATACCGTCGCCTTTTTAAGTTTTACATTTCCTTTTTTAAAGCGGCCCGATTTCAATGCATACTTTTGATATACATTCATGCGAATATCTTCCTCTGTCTGCCTGGCCATCTCATTAACAGCATCCTTAAGCCCCCGCCGCATTTCCTTAGGGGCTTGCTCCAGCTTAAGAAATACGGAATCGGAAACCTGAGTCTTGATTGTGAGTATTCTCATTTTCTTCTGGCCTCCAGGCTGATGCTGTAAATTCCGGATTCATTCCCCGCGTCTATGACAATATAGCTTCTTCCATCCAGAACCAGCACCTGATCCGGCTCCGGCTGGGGGCCAAAATCTTTTGCAGCAACATAAAAGAGCAAGGATTTTCGGTGAGTACCATCCCTGCCCCTTCCAAATTGTTTTTTCTCTCTTTCTGTAAGCTCTTCTTCATCAATGATAATGCACATTTCCCGCCCGGAAACCATGTGTTTTTCCCCAAATTCTTCCGGATTTAAAAACACGCTCTTAGTATCTCTCTTTACAATTTCTTTAAAACTCAGCATACTGTCACCCTAATAGCTTTACTTTTGCCGTAAGGTCGCTGGCTGCCGCATCTTCTACCGCATAACCCATTACAATATCGGTAGCCTTTACAATCCCGTCTTCTTCTGTAAAGACAACATTGTCACCGGCAGTTAACGCCTCTCCGGCTTTCTTAGGAATCTCAAATACGCCTGCCACATGAAGAGCCCCTAATTCACCCGGTTCCATGTCGCCTCCGGCAATCCCCATTCGGCTGCCAAAAAGGAGGACTGTGTTGGCCGGAATCTTTGACTGTGTACTATTGATGTAATTTAACGATTCCCCTTTTTGAATATATGCCGCTGTCTTTTCCATAACCTTTCACCTCCTTATGCTAATGCAATTGGGGATTCCACCTGAATACCCGGATTCTTAACAACTCCCCGGTAATCCAGCACGGTAATTCCCCAGTCCAGATACACATCCCAGACAAACCCTAACTGCCCGGGAGACTCCATCCGCCGGATGTTGGGTACTTCCTGGCCATTGAGGTAATCTACCTGGATAAAATCTGAGTCAGATGTATCGCCAATCATAAACCAGGGGATGGCTCCGTTTGCAATCTGGGCGTTTAAAGTCGGATCTTCTACTACCTGAATTTGTTCCCGGTACTGATACAAAGGATTTACATCCCCGGATGCGCTGATAGTTTGAGAATGAAACAGCGTATACATGGCAAATTGATAGCCCAGGGGGACTACAATGGAACCCGGACGGATTAAAATCGCCTGGTTATCCTTCGTTAAATGGCCTCCTAAGGCTAAGATCATAGCCTGTACTGCCTCTCGGGTAATGCCGGTACCTTTGGCTAGAAGGTTTTTATGCTCCGACGAAAACAGGTTTTTATTGTCGTAGATTTTAGGATTTCCAGTAAGAACCTTATAGACCTGATTATTAATGGTAATCCTGGCCGCACGGGCTGCATTTCTTGGCAATGTGGTAACAACTCCCATATCGTCATTAATAAAAGCCTTGCGGGACATAGTAAACTGGCGGCCGTAAGTCTTTAACTGTCTCTGGGGAAGCTTCTCATCAACGGGAACCGTATGCTTTAATTCCCCGTTTTCCGGAACTTCCAAAAATTCTCCGAAGCTGCCCTGTACGTAATAATTATCCGCTTTTTTGAAATCCGACAAGGTTCCCTTGGTGGTAAACCTGTCGAAGGTTACCGCGGCTGTCTTGTGTCCTTCCACATAAGCTTTATTGACTACCTGATCCATAATCGCCGGGAAAGCTGCTGTAGGATTATAATAGGACCTGCGTAAGGTTTCCTCAAACAATTCATTGGGATCCATCATGTAGAAACTGCGCCCTTCTGTACTCCCCTCCTGAGCCAGGCAGCTTGCCGCTATCATTCTTAAGGATGCCCCTCGAAACTCATTAGCCCCTGGCGCCGGTTTTTCAACCGTAATATGATTCCTTAAAAGGATGCCGTCTGTAATGGCATTGCGCCGCTTATCCTCTGCATCCTCTGTGACTCTGGCAGAAACAGGAGAGCCGGTCCTCTTCAATTGTTCCAGAACTGCTGTCCTTACCTGATCCATGGTATCTCCCCCGGAAATATAGGGCTCCGGATCCAATCCAAATTGCCTGCACAGGGAATGAATTTCACTTATCCTTGTACGTTCTTCTAAAGTTGCCCTTTGTTCACTCCCTTCCTCATTTTTATTTTCCGGATTTTCCCCTTCCCTTCTGTCTATCGCCTCATCAATCTGGCGCTGAAGGTTGTCAAATTCTGCCTGTTCTTCATCCGTCAGGCCCCGGCCTTCACTTTTAGCTACCTCTACGATCTGGCGCTGTCTGGCAAACATCTCTTTTAAATTCATCTTCATTCACTCCTTTTAGTTAAAAATTTTAGCTGCTTTGAGTTTCTCAATCAGACCATTAAAATCATCCTGTGTAGGCGCGGCGGTTACCGCTTCCGGCGCTTCTACCTGATTAAACGGAACTTTTGGGATAGAATCTGACGCCTGATAGTTTTCTGCAATAAAAGAACAGATGTCTTCCAGGTTGCCAGGAATTTCATCTGCTTCTTTTCCAGTCAGCGCCGCTGCTACCTCTTTCATTTTTGCTTCTAAATTATTCAACTTCTCACCTCCTTGTATGATATAAAAAGAACGCTCCCCAATCATCACGTAAAAACACGTATTCTTTGTTGACATACGTGTTTTTACGTGGTATAATAATGTCATGATAAGGAAAGGAGCACAAAAGATGCCAATGACCCCTCGCGAGATGATCAAACATCTCAAACAAAATGGTTTTACAGAAGTCAGCCAAAATGGTTCTCATGTAAAGCTAAAAAATCAATCCACAGGCCGACAAACTATAGTTCCTTATCATTCCAAGGCCCTGAAAAAGGGATTGGAACAAGAGATATTAAAACAGGCGGGATTAAAATAGCCCGCCCCTTTTCCTAATAATCAAGGAGGTATTTCATGAGACAATATTTTTATCCTGCAATCTTCCACACTGCTGAGGAAGGGGGCTTCTGGGTTTCTTTTCCGGATCTTCCTGAATGTCTAACGGAAGGCGATTCTGCGGAAGACGCATACCAAATGGCGATTGAAGCCCTTGGTCTGGCGCTCACTGACCGCTGCTCTAACCAAGAGCCGCTCCCTGCTCCCTCTGCTCCCAACCAGATCCCCCTGGAGGACACTGACAGCCACATTGTCATCATTCAATTTGACATGGAAGCCTACCAGAAAAAACATAATTCCAGAGCTGTTAAAAAAACCCTTTCTATTCCAGAATGGTTAAATGAAGAAGCTATTGCTTTGGGAATTAACTTCTCTCAGGTTCTTCAAGAGGCATTGCTCACGAAAATACATTCCCGTTAAAAAACTGCCGTCTGTCCCATCAGGCGGCCTTTTGTTTCATTTAGCTGAATCAGCCGTTCAAGTGCAGAGAGTTCTGCAAACCGGCGCTGTCCTGGCCCATCCTCCAGGCTTCTTCCTATCCCGACCGTAGAATCTGCCGGAACTGACACAACACTGATTTCTAATGGAGTCCAATTTTTTGCAATATAACACGGCCCGGTGAAACGGCCGTCTGAAGACTTTTTCCCTGTTGTAACCTCTTCCCAGACATCCACGCTATACCCAACAGACACTCCCTTTAACGTTCCGCTTTCTACCTTTTTCCGGATAACTTCTGTTTCATCATCTTCGTCAAACTCTATGATAGCTTTGCCGCGTCCCTCTTCGATCCAGACTTTTTCTACTTTTCCCAATACCCGGTTGGTATTGTGATTGAACAAGACTACGCCAATATTTTCAAGCCTCTCTAAATTGACGCATTTTTCGGAATGATCCAGAATCTCCACACCATACCATCTGGTATACGGTTCCTCGGATGAAAAAGAAAGCTCAAATTTCCTTTCATTTCCTTCCCCTTCCATGGCGCGGATTCCTGCGCTCATAAACCGGTTGGGTTTAAAATCATTTTCTCCCTGTGGATTTCTCCGCATGGGAACCTTTCTGTTTTTTGTCATTGACTTCTTCCTCTTCTTTTTCCTTGCCTGTCACGGTTCCAAAAAGCAGGGTATCCAAATGAATACCCTTTCCCTCTGCATATTCCCTGGCCTCCGCCATCTCATCAATCACTTTCTTCCAATCCCGTCCATTCTCGGCGCAAATCTGCTGGAATGTTTTCTGGCCGGTTTTCAGCGCCACTGCATTGGCGTTGGCCTCTTTGTACGGGTCAATCCACCGCTTCGGCTTCACTACCCATTCATGCTTCATGTATTTCTCTTTTTCGTTCCAGAAATCAGCAGGCGAAATAATCCCTTTCAGCCAGCAGGATATGACAAAAGTCTCATAGACTTCATCCAGGAAATTTTCTATTAAAAGCTCCTTTTCCTCTTCATAGGCAAGATCGTCTTCTATCATAGATTGCCGGGCTGACGCATAATTGGTTTCCGACATATCCCGGCTGGTGGCTTCATAGGATAGGCCGCTTCCGGAAGATATCATCCGCTGTTGTGATTTAATAAATGCAGTGGCATCTGAGCCCTGTCCAGCCGGATTTAACATCTGAGCCTCATCCCCTGCGTTCATCTCCATGATCATTCCGGGAACTACCCGCTTCCCCTCATAGCTTACGGTCCCTCCCGCGTAATTCCTCCCCCGGCCCGCAACTCCGGAAGGAAGAATCCGTTTGATGAATACCGCCAGGCAGGCCGCTATTTTCTCCTTGATTGTCACAGCAGTAATAAACTCGTTCATGTCTTTTATCCGGGTCAGCACCGGAGATAAATCCGGGATTTCCCGTACCTGGGACGGCCTTTTTTTCGTATAATAGAAAATCACCTCTTTTGCCGGAACGTACACCGGTTCGCTTAGTGTATATCCATCAAGGGAATACTGGCGGATCCAGTACCCTTCCGGCCGATTCCATAAATTATACTCAATTCCGCCCACTACTTTGTTCCCTGAATTTTTAGGACGAATTTGGACGGTATCCAGTTCATCCACTTCCAGAACCTGAAGCTGGAACGGAAGGAAGCCCTGGGAGGTATACCGCTTTAAAATCAATATCCCCCCGTCTACCACCTTTCTCTGGATGCACATCCTGACAATCTGACTAAAAGACTGGGTTCCGGTTACATCACAGTTGATGCTTTTACACCACTTTTCCCAGGCTTTTTCTATTGCCTGGTCTATCTCCTGATCTTCTGTGGTGACCCGAACCTGCAGGCCGCTTCCAATTACATTCCGCCTAAAGGACTTTAATACTGAATTCATAACGTCTGAATTCCGTTCCAAGTCCCTGGCCCTTGCCCGCACTACATCTCTTTCATACCGGTCTGTCATTTCAGCAGACAGATTCTGGGATTTCCACTGACTCTGCAGCCGTCCAGAGTCGCTGGCGTCATAATTTCCGCGGTAGGCCTCGTACTGGATGCGCCATGCTGCCCTTGCCGCTCCGGCTTTCGGACTTACCGCTCCTACCAGGCGGTCAAATATATTTAATTTCATCCTCTATCTCCTGTTATCAAATCCAAAGTCTGCAGCATAGGCCCCATCAATGAAACCGGCCCCGCTGCTTTTTATCTGTGCTTCGATCCGATCCCGTTCCGAAATCAGCGTAGCCAGATCTGCCCGGGTCAGTGAACGGGTACCGATTCTATAACTTTGTCCCCCTGCCAATATCGAATAAATTGCTTCATTAATCGTCTTTAACTGTTCTACCGGTGTCCCATAGGGGATTTCCGTCCTGTTTCCATCCATTTCTATGCCCATCCTTTCAGTTCTTCTTGTTCGATCCATTGTTCTTCCTGAGATAAAGGCTGTTCCTTTGTTTGTTGTTTCGCCGTTTCCTCAAGTTTTTCCATATGCCAGCCTCTTGCCCCCCGAATATCGGCGGCTGTCATAGCATACACTTCCGCGTCCAAGTAGTGGTTGTCCCTGCGGGCGCTCTTCTTTACCCACATCTGCTTCGGCGGCCCATTGGTCTGTTTTACATTGATCCGGTGTTCCGCAGTAACCTGCCGGGCATAATCTTCGTCAATCCCCTGAAATACCATCCAAGAACCGGTTCCGTTTTTTCGCTTCATTCTGGCTGCTATCCGATCCTTATACTTTCCAGTATCAATTAGAACCAGCTCCATACCGCAGGCCTTCGATCCTGCCTTATTAATAATGCTGAACCGGTAATCTGTGTTCATTTTTTTGCTGGCTCCTTTACACGGGAGGGCATATTCCGCCGCATCTACGCAGAAGTTATATACCATGTCCGTCTGATCGCCGGAATCGACTAATACAAGAGAGGGAGCAAGACAGCTTCCATCCCTTCTTTCATAGTTAAGGTTCATAATATCATCTACTTCTTTTAAATTATCCGCTTTTCCTCTGGCAACCAGCTGGCTTGTCCAACGTTCTCCCCAGGCCCGGATTACCCAGTATACGCAGGTTTCCTGAACATCCACTCCGCCGGTAAGTTCAATAGCCCAATCTGGAACTTCCAGCTCCTTTAATTCTGTCTGACGCTCCCGTACCAGTTCGTCCGTGACTTTTACCTTGGTATCTTCCCAAGCTTCCGCAAGCCAAGAGTTGGTAAAGTTTTGAAGCTTATCGGGTTCATCCTTAGATTTTAAAAATTCTTCCGCCGCATCAGCCCAGGTTACAAATATACTGTATAAAGAGTTAATGTGAAAGCCTACTGTCTTTGGTTCCCCTATCCCCCGCTTTTTAACAGCCCTCCACCGTCCCTCCCTGAGCATCTTTGGCTTATCTCTGTCAAGGATCTCACAACCGCATTTTTCACATATATATACTGCGGTTTTCGCCCTCTCATAAGGGGAAAGTTTATTTTCCGGATCTTTGTCAAACCGCACTTGCTCCCACTGCAGTATTATTTCTTCCCCGCAATGAGGGCAGGGGACAAAATATTTCCGGACCTCATCTGCGCTCTCATGAAGCGTCCAGATATAATTTTCCTTTATGGTAGGGGTGGAACAGGCATATACCTTACTTTGAGATTTAAAGGTTTTAATTCTCTCCATTGCCAGGCTGTATGGGGAAGCTTCCTTTTTGGAAGCGCCTTCCATTTTATCTATTTCATCAAAAAATAGATACTTAATGGCTTTGGATGCCAATTTTGACGGAGAACCAGCGCCCCGCAGATAGATCACCATGTTTTTGAACTTAAGTCTCAGCTCTTTGGAGCTGTTTTCATAAAACTGCTTTCTGATTTTCGGGGCAAGGCGGAAAGCCGGCTTCAGCTTGTCGTTGGAGATATCTTTAGCCAAATCATCTGACGGGTAGACAATCATGGTAGGGCCCGGATCCTCTGTGATAATGTATCCCAGGGTATTGATGATTGCCTCAGTGCCGCCAAGCTGAGAACCCTTGCATAAATACACTTCCCGAATATGCGGCTCATTGAAGGTGTCCATGATCCCTACCAGATAAGGGGTAACCGCGTTTGACCATTTTCCGGCCAAGTTGCTGCTTTCATCTAAAACCCTATGCTTTTCCGCCCACTCGCTTACTTTTAGAGGTTCCTGAATTAATAATGACTGTTTAATAACGCGCGCAAAAAGGTTTCCGGTCTTTTTACGGCTTCGTTTTCTCTGTGTCAATCCATGTCATCCTCCTCCTCATCTCCCCCTTCCTCCTCATCCAGTTCATTAGCTGATTGCAATCCATCTATTTCATCTGGATTATATTCCGCCAGTTCGGACAAAACTTCCTCCAATGCCTTTTTTATGGTCTGTATTATGATATTTAAATCTCCCTCCCCCGCAACCTCCATGGCAAGCTTAGGAGGAACCGCCAGCAGCCTTGTTTTAAATCGAATCAACATATCGGAAAGAAACGCTTCCACATCACCGGCTTCATGAAGCTCTCTCCGAAGTTTCCGGAGTTTTAAAAGGGAAATCTGTTTTTTCACTTCCTCATGCTCCGCCTGCACTTCCTCTTTAGAAATTGATGCCCGCCTTCCCGTTTCCGCATTTATTTTGTACTCAATATACTCCTGAACACATTGCTCTAACAGGTATCCTTTGGCAGGCTGATTCACTTTAAAGAGCCCTTCTTCCTTTAATTGACGGGCCCTTCTGGTGCTGATGCCCAAGCACTGGGCAAGCTCTTTCTGGTTTACTATCACCCTTTTATCACCCCTTTCCGGAACCCCAAAAAGCGGAAGGAAGTGTCCTAAATTTTTCCCCCGGAAAGAGAAAAACCATGGACCTTCCTCGTGACCCGTGGGAGGGCTGGGGGCTCAGTAGTACCTTGCGGCTTTTTGGGTAAAAAAATAGGCATCTGCCTGGGCAGATGCGAAAAAGTATGGAAATTCTTTATTTTTTGCTTGACTTCCACGTTACAACGTGGTATAATTAAATCATAGAAAGGAGGTGATGATAATGGAAAAACAAATAGGCAAGTTGATAAAAGTGGTTCGAGCACTTACACAACTTGCCTTAGAAATAGGAACTCTCATAGCTGTCATCAAAATGGTTATTGAAAGTGTCCTATAGCTACCGGGGAGGGAAACCTCCCCACCTAAAATATAACACATTTCCATTATCAAAACAATATGAAAAAAACCCTTATTAGTATCCTCTCGCTGATCTTCTCCATCATCTGGCTGATTATCATTGTTGTTGGATTAGTACTATTATTCACCAAATAGGAGGTATTCCCGTGAACTTAAAAAAACTTAGGAATGAGAAAAACTTAAGCATCCGTGCCCTTTCTGAACTAGCAGACGTGCCTAAGCGAACTATCGAAGATATTGAACGCTTTGACCGCTGCAAGGTTGATACCGCCATTAAGTTGGCGGATGCCTTGGGAGTTACGCTGGATGAATTGTGTAGGGAGCAGGCGGCCGAATGAGGGCCGCTTGCTCCCTAACCTACCATAAGATATTACTTGTATTTTTGACGTAGATCTTGTATTTTCCTTTTTTCTTCTTCGCCATTTTCTTCCTCATTTTTTTCTGGTGCCGCAAATACTATTTTTATCATTAATGATGTTATTCTATAAGAGCAAATAGTGAAATAAGACACTAAGTAAATCCAAACTCCTTTTATGCTCTCCACAATATAAATTCCTATATTAGGCATGATTGTCTTAATAGCCCCAAACAATTCATAACGAGCAAATAACATTATTGACAATCCTAATACTAAAAACCCAGATTGGCAGCTTTCTAAGAAAAACTTCTTTAGCCTAAATTTATATCCATCATTTTTAAAAATCACCTGTATTATTTTTGTATCTAATAAGCTAAAAATAAGTGTAACTAATGCTCCAATAAAGCCCAACAAGATTGATGCAAAACTAATAACGGCATTTAAAATGTCATTAAAATAATCTCCTGACTTACCTCTAAATAAAGCTAAATACAAAAATAAAATAATTATACTATAAGTTTTCGGATATACTCCCTCATAAAACGAGCGCATTTTATCCACTTCTAATTTCTTCAGCACCAGATATTCCTCCTTAAGAATTCAGCGCCCTTAACAAACTCTCCTTACTTACATTATATTTAGCATGGATTTCTTCTGCCATATCTTCAAATTTTATTGTTTCTAATTTTTCCAACTTTATTGTTATAAAATCATGGCTTTTCATTGAAAATAAGTCAATAGTATCTACTGGATCTACCTCCGTCTTTTTCACGTTAACTTCTGCACCGGAAATCAATCCCACATTATCTAACAAAAGAGGCAACGTCTCTTTTACCATATCACAATCTAAAGACCCTCTTTTGATATGTCCTAATGAAATAGTTAAAGTTGCACAGTTAGCAGAAAAGTTACTGAAATAGTCTAACAGTTTTCCAAATGATGAATTTTTATCTCCCTTAAAACAACTTGTTGGTATATTGGCAAATTTCATTGTTATCTTTCTATATATCTTTGCTTTATTTAATTTTTCTTGTATATTAAGCGGTGCAATCGGATGTAAACATATTTCTTCTCCTTCCACACCTAATAATTTGCTTAAATAGTCTTCAATCCCACTTGCACTTAAACTATCTCTATTTCTTTGCAATGCCAAAATGTGATTCTTCACATCATAAATTGCCGTTACATCTTCACCAATATATTCATCATCTAGTAAAGTTAATGGTTCCGCTTCCTCATTCTTTCTAGCTTTTGACGGTATTTTAGTCTGTCTTAAACGTATAAAATTTAGATACCAGTAGTTATCGACCGTATTAAATTTCATTTTATCTAAACGGGCTTCTTCTTGGTAATACTCAAATGTTCTATTCTCTAATGTAGATTGGTCTGCTTTTAATAGCAATGCTTCCAAATCAAATAATTTCTCTTTTGAACTCTTTTGAGAATTTTCATAAGCTTTTACAACTTGATAATATTCAACTCTAATTTTTCTGATGTATGACATCTTCTTTCCCCTTCGACATTTTTCTACATTATACCACACCTCCACATATTAAACCTGCCAAAAATGGTAACCTCTATTTATATAATTATTACAACTTTTATATTTACATTATAGAACATATGTTTTTATTTGTATAATTGAAAATGTCAATATTTGCATGTAAAAAGACACCCTCTTTCAAGGATGCCTTTGGGGCCTGGAATGTCTGGATGGAGAGTCCAAAACCAGGGAGAAGCCGCTGGCCTGTTTGCCTTTGGCTTCCATTCTACTATAACACGATATTTCCGATATAAACGATATATTTAATTAATTTCATGTTCTTTTAGATATTGATCCCGGATGTAGAGCCTTGGATAGTCTGGACTATTTGCATACCCCGTTTTTATTGCTATCTTCTCCCACGTCATCCCATCTTTATAAAACATCCGGAACACACATCTGGTCTGTCCATCCTCAATGGCATTAATCCACCTTTCAACAACTTCACATTTAGCTTTCTTATCTTCTAACTGCCTCTGCCTGCGCTCATACAGCTGCCAGTCAAACCCTACTACACTTTGAGGCCTGGGTTCTCCGGTACGGTAATCAAAAATGGTACTATTCCCTAAGCCATTATCACCTCGTGTCATTTCGACTAATTCCATCTCCAGAACTGGAATCTCCCGCTTTAGCTTCCGGTAACTATCCAGCAGCTTCCGCGTAATTTTAATCTCCATGAATATCACCTCTCAACCTTGATTAGCGCTGTTACCATCAATGTGAACCAAGTCAAAAAATATTGTATCTTACCTATGTCAGGCCCTGTCAAAATCAAAATCCCATCTATTAGCCAAACTAGAATTCCAAGTTTCAAAAGCATTACCACCGCCGCCCCTTCTCATCCACCACTGTCACCTTCCCTAAGATACGAACATGACAGATGATACACATCAATTTCATTGCTTGGCGGAAGTGCCGCACACTTTCTGGCGGCCTATCTGCGTTTTGGATGGCCTCTGCCGCCACAGGATCATGGATTCCACTTCCGTTTCTTTCGTAGTCTTTCACGCTCTCATGATTCCCTCCCCTCTGCCTCCTGGCTCATCCGCGGCTTGTATGTCCTCTCGCTGGCCAGATATTCCTCTTCTTTCCTCTGCTGACCTAAAAGCTGGCGCATCCGGTTTAAGGCTTCCCGGTTCTTCTGTTCCTCGAAGAATTTTACAAGCTTTTCATTCTTCTTTACCATGTCCTTGTATTTCCGGCGACGTCTGCGGCTCTGCTGAAGCTTCGTAGCGCTCCGGTTCCGCTCTGCCTTATTTGGGGCAAACTCCATTTCATGAAGAAGGTCCTGAAGCCTCCTGTCCTCTTCATTTACGGCGTCATAAGCATACTGGTATTCCTGCTTACTTGCCGCTACAGCATTTAAAAATTCTTCCAGGGCTTTTGCAGGGCTGCTTTCTTTTCCCATCAAATCGCCTCCTGTTTATTACCCATCTTTAGTGCACACATGGTACAAAACTTTCCGGAAAAAAGTCTTCCGGAAACCCTTCCGGCAATGGCCTGTCCCAGCACTCCCGGCCGCATGATGGGCAGGTGGTGAGCTGCCAGGTTTTATCGGTTGGCCAGGAGACGTTTTGCCTCAAGGGCATTGTTAAAATCCCACCCTGGTCTGTCTGTTTTCTTGGTCCTATTTTTATGTATGCCATAGATATTTTTTCCTTTCTATCCCTCATTGCCATTTTCCTTCATTTCTCCTTTCCTTCTGGCGTTACCACCCAAATATAATATATCCGTCCATCAGCCCGTATTCCGGGCAATCCTTTAGGATATATCCAATACTTTGTACATAATCTCTTCCAGTATATCCCTTTTCCGGCTCCCACTCACGCAATGCAAACATATCGCCCACTTTATAATCTCTGTCATTCTTCCGCAGCTCAAAATTCTTTTTTCCGGATATGACAGCTTCAAAGTATTCTGGCAATATCTTTAAATCATGCTTGACAAACCGCAATATAAATTTATCCCTATCCATAGATCACCCCATACGCTCACCAATTTCTTTCAATGCAGCTTCGGCTCCTTCATAAGTGAGGAAAACCGACTTTCCAAGAGCATATTCAGAAAATCCGTTTACATTGCCATAAATTCCTTTTCCGTCTTTCAATTCCCACCTATAAAAATTGCCACGATTTGAAACATGAACTGCAATTATGGTATAAGGCTGAATCCGCTTCCGTAAATCCTGCACCTCATACACAGTCTCCCCCACCGCACAGGGCGGTCTAAGAAGTTTGTTTTGTTCCTCTAAGTCCTCATAATCTGCCAGCTTATTCAGCGCCTTTGTAACTCTGTTAAATTCCTCAAACCCAAGATTGCACTGCAAATCCATACTGTCCACGCCTAAAATATTGGCATTTCCAAATTCATCACGTTCTGTCAATCTTCCCATATTTCCCTTTCCTTCCATAATCCCTAATCAATCCATTAAATTTTTTATGCCTTTAACCACTTTTATACAATCAACAGCAAGGTTAATGTCCTCATACAATTCATCTAAACTACCGTCATCATTTAGAGATTCATCTATGATTCTTTGCAAGGAATCTATTGCTCTATCAAAATCATTCATAGCTTTTCCTTCCTTAGGCAAACTTCAATTGCCCTGTCTGTTCCTTAATAACTCTCAGGCCCGGGATTCTCTCGCCGGTCTTTAAATAGCTGCAATTCGCCCTTACCAATGCCTCTGCCATTATCGGCACCACGCTGTTCCCAATCCTCTTTACCCTTTCGCTGACCGGATACACTTTCCATGTGTAATCCCGGTCAATAATATAATCTTTCGGGAAGCCCTGCCCCAGCTTTAATTCCTCTGCCGTCAACATCCGGAGGAAGATGTCCAATATTACATATTCGTTTCCAAGGATTGTTATCAGAGCAAACCTGTCTTTTGTTACGATTGTATGCAGGGGAGCGTCCACTGACTGGCCGGTTCCGCCTCCGTAATACTCCATGATAAACTCTGATACCCATGTGCACTTTCGGACCGTTTCCTCAGGCACTCCATTTTTCATCAAATCCTCTGCCTTTACTGCAAAAACCGATACCTGGCCAAAATGTCCCGGGCTGGTGGTAATGGTATGGATGGGTTCAAACATACCCTGGCCGGTTCCGGATTTATAAAACTTTGTCAGAAATGCCATTACCGCACCGTAGCGGTTGCTTGTGTCTATGGTTCGCAGCGGTTCTTCTACACTCTGCCCTCTGACTTCCCCTCTTTTTGTTTCGGAATGATACTGGATAAGGAACGGTTTTATAATCCCAATACCATTTTTCTGTGTAATTGTTGGTATTGGCTCATGGATACTCTGCCCTCTAAAACCGCCGCCATGGTTTACCAGCACAATAAACGGTTCCGGATTCTCAAAAACAAACTTCTCCAGGCCTCTGGCAATTCTTTTCATAGTATTGCCTGCCAAAGGTTTCTTTCTGCCAAATATGGATTTTCCCAAATCTGAGAAATCCAGCACCGTATGTACTGGTACCCATTTCTTTAACCCAGCGGTTCCATTTTTATTATGTGTCGGTTCCGGCCAGACAATCGGTTTTTTGTCTCTCCTGAAAATCCCGTACCATCTCCGCCGCGTAGTCGGTGCCCCGTAGTCTGCCGCTGTCAACTCCCGGCTGTCGAATATGTACCCCAATGATTTCATAGCTGTGATAAATTTCTTGTAGTCCTCGCCTTTTCTTTCTGGTATCGGATGCCCGTCAGAATCCAACGGCCCCCACTGCTGAATCTCTTCTACATTTTCCATAATAATCACATCTGGAAGGAGAGTTTTTGCGTGCTTATACACTGCCCACGGCAATATTCGAAGGCCTGAATTCCTGGGTCTGCCGCCTTTTGCTTTGCTGTGGCTGGTGCAGTCCGGGCTTGCCCACATCAGCGCCACATGCCTGTCCCCAACATAGGAGGGGAGATCCACCTCGAAAATATCCTCTGTCAGGTGCAGGGTGTCCGGATGATTGGTCTTATGCATCAGGATAGCAGATGGATCATGATTGATGGCGATATCCACCTGCCTGCCTAAAGCCATTTCAATCCCTACGGACGCGCCGCCACCTCCGGCAAAACAATCTATTATTATATTTTCCATCTCAAATCTCCAGCTCCATCTGCCCATCCGGCTCAAAGTTCATCCATAACACTTCTTTCTTCTTGGTTCCCACCTGCGAATAGCTCACTGCCTCTGCCCGCTGCCACCCTTGTAGCCGCCTGCTATATAAAGGAGAGTCATAGCCGCTTAACAGAACCGGCCCCTTATGCGCTTCCAGGGCATCCAACAGGGTTTCATGCTGACTATCATCCATTTCGCAACGATATTGCTTTCCATGTCTTGTCCTAAGAACATAGGGCGGATCGCAGTAAACCAACACGTTCTTATGATTAAATCTCCTAATCAGTTCCACGGCATCCATATTTTCTATTTGGACTCCCCGGAGCCGTTCAGCGGCCTGCAGGATTTTCTCCGGCAGTTTCACCCAGTCCGCTGCCGCATAGGCACGTTCCCGCCCCTGGACATCATTCTTCCAGCCCACCTTTTGGCCGTTTGTCCTGAATCCATGTCCCTGGTTTAGCTTGACGTAAAACTGTGCCGCCCATTGGAATGGATCCGCCGGTATCTCCATAGCAAAGGCAGCATTGTAAACCTGCCGGGAATACGGGGTGTAATAGATGAGCCTCGCCAGGCGTTCCGGATCCGTCTGGATGCATGTAAACAGATTTACAATCGCCCCATCCAAATCATTAACCGTTTCGATATGGCTCCGGGGCTTGTTAAACAGGACAGCCCCGCTCCCGAAGAACGGCTCCAAATAGCTGTGGTGCTCCGGAAAGAAGCTGATTATCCACTTTGCTAATCCCCACTTGCTTCCGGGATATTTTATGATTGCTTTCACTCTTCCTCCTGATACCGCTCCGGCAGCGGCTTCCAGGCATTGACAATGGCTCCCCAGCTAATACAACTCTTATCATCATCTCCCAAGTAAAAAGCGCCGCCGTCCTGGTCTGTTTCGTATCTCCCTACTGACGGTACGGGAAAGTTTTCAAAGGACAACATGATATAACTATCGTCCTCCGGCAGCTTCTCTTCCACTGGGATCCACCGTTCCTTCTCTCTCAGTCTAGCAACTTCTTTGGCAAGCTCTTGGTATTCTTCATCAATCTCCTGCAGGTTCTCTGGCTCAAGGCCGGTATCCTCATATCTCTTTAGCCTCCAATATATTGTCATTGCTTCTTTTTTGACTTCCCGCGCATCAATAACAGCCCTTCTCAAACCGCCAGGAATCACTTCATCTGGTATTGTTAATCTTCTCATTCTGTTTCCATCTCCTTTTCTTATCCTCTGCCCTTCTCTGAACCTTTAGAGATACACTGGTAATGAATGTGCAGTTCTGACCCTCTTCTGGTTTTAATATACACATGGTCTCCTT
>ERZ808044.680-NODE-680-length-29930-cov-12.656952_pt1 | contig 29930 bp, 30 predicted proteins | sample MGYA00380195_ERZ808044 | MGnify/ENA primary metagenome ERZ808044 (study PRJEB31490, sample SAMN06133423) | mouse gut metagenome | isolation source: Z7_2 | host: mice | place: China: Chengdu | collected 2015-05 ...
GGACAAGGGTTGGCGGATGCGATTATCCTGGTGAGCATTAATGTGGAGAGCGGGAAGATTAAGATATTGGCGGTGCCAAGGGATACTTATGTGCCGGTGAAAATGTACAATGACCAGGGGAAATTTGTAGGAGAGAAAAATATGCAACTCACCCTTCAATACTATTATGGGAAGACAGCCAAAGATAGTTGTGAGTTGATGGTAAATGCGGTTTCTAATTTATTATTCAGGGTTCCGATTCAACGATATTGTGCCATTAACCTGGAAGCTATCCCGATTCTTAACGATGCAATCGGCGGGGTTGATGTTCAGGCGCTGGAAGATGTAGAAGTAGGTGGTAAATCCTATCATGCAGGCGATACACTTCATTTGCAGGGGAAAATGGCAGAAGATTACATACGAGACAGGAATACAGATCAATTTGCCAGCAGTATGGGTAGACTAGAGCGTCAGAAGCAGTATATGACGAATTACTTTGCCACAGCAATGGCACAGGTAAGGAATGACCTGACACTTCCGGTTTCCATTTACCAATCTTTACAGGGAAATATGTATACAAATGTATCTGTGGAGGATATTACTTATCTGGTACCCGAGATGTTGGATGTAACCCTTACAGCGGAGGATATGTCTATGGTCCCGGGGGAGGTAACTCAACCGGATGAACATGAAGCATATATGGTAGATACAGAACAACTGAAAGAAGTAGTAGTGAATTTTTTCTATACGGAAGTTCAATAATTGTAATAAGTATTAGAAATTACAGGAGGACGAGCCAATGGATTATGAAAGTCCATCTCATAAGAGACGCGGGAGAAAAAAGAATTCTTCCGGTAAAACCGGACTAATAGCCACAGTGATAGCAATTGTTGTGATAGTAGCGGGAGCAGGAATTGGATTCTATGTACATAGTTCCAATCAGGAAAAGAAAGCGGCAGCTGCAGAGAAAGCAAAAAAGGCAGATCCGGATGAGACACAGGAATCATATGAAAAATTGAAAGAACAAGTTGCGCTTGACGCAGATGATCCAATGTTTAGAAAGATTGATTTTGCATCTGCACAGGCAATAAACCCTGATGTATATGCTTGGATCTGGATACCTGGAACTAACATCGATTATCCGATACTACAAAGCGAAACAGAGGATGATGCCTATTACCTGAATCATACAATAGAAAAAAAGGAAGGGCTTCCGGGAACTATCTATACAGAAAAATATAATGGGACTGAGTTTTCCAGCCCGGTTACAGTTGTATATGGACATAACATGAAAAATGGCAGTATGTTTGCAGACCTTCATAAATTCGAAGATAAAGCCTTTTTTGATGCTAATCCATATGTGTATATATATACACCGAATAGAACCTTAAAATATCATATATTTGCAGCGACACCTTTTGATGATCGGTATATACTTGGGAGCTATAATTTTACTTCTCAAGTTGATTTTGAAAAATATTTGGATGAATTACGCAGTACGATCAATGGAAATGTCAATATGGATGTAAATGTAATACAGCAAACAGGTATTTTGACGCTCTCAACATGCATTGCTGATTCACCAAACGAGAGATTTTTAGTAAATGCAACATGGGAAGAATAGAAATAATTAATAGGGATATTAAGGCTAGAAAAGCTTTAATATATAGTCACACAACGTAACAGAAAATAAGGAAGGAGAAAATAAGGATATGAAAATGAAAAAGTTAACAGCCCTTGCATTAGCTGGTGTTCTTTGCTTGGGTATGTCTACAACAGCATTTGCAGCAGCTAGCCCATTGCCCAAAGATGCTGTAACCGCAGTAAACGATGAGGATAAGGAAGTAACAGTGACACAGTCTCCAGTCCAAACAGACTCTGGTACATTTAAAGATTGGAATAGCAAAAATCCAGAAAAAGTTGACAAAAGCGTAAGAGCAACTCTTGATGATAGACTTGATGCAATCAAAAAAGAATTAAGAGACGAGAGTAAGTTAACTACAGAGTACGTAGCCGACTTGAAGGAAGAGCAGGCTACAATAGAGGAGTTGGTAGCTTCAGATGAGCAATTTGTAGTGGTTTCACTTGCAGATATCAAAGCTCCTGGTACAGTTGTCGATGAAGAAAATCCATTAAACATTAAATTCAGCTTAAATGGCGATGCAGCTTGGAAAGGCATCAAGGCTGGTGAGACAGTTCGCATTATGCACAAATTAAGCAATGACCAGCTTATCATAACCGAAGCTACAGTAGAATGGAATGAAAAAGATGGTTTCTTTGTACAGCAGAAGTTTGACAGCCTGTCTCCTGTTGCTATTTTAAGATTTGCTGATGCTTCTAATGATCCGGGCACCAATCCAGGTAATAACGACGGTACCAATAACGACGGTTCTAACAATGACACTACTGTAAATCCAGATAACAATGGAAATATTACAGCAGATCAGCTTGCAGATCTTATTGTAAAGAAATTACAGCAGAATGCAAATGCAACAAAGGTTGTAAGAGTCGTTTCTTCTGCGCAGGCTTCACCAAAGACTGGTGAGTAATTTATAGTTTACAGACGATAGGGAGCTTAACCCTAAATAAAAATAAGTAATATGATATGACATAACAGGTCTGTTATTGTGTGTGATATTGGAAAGAGCATTCTGCCCTTAGGCGGATGCTCTTTTACTGTAAATATAAGTCATTTCTTTTGTTACTGGCTCGTCAGCTCCATCCCAGGCTGCTCCAAATAACACTTTTCGTGCTCCACTCTTATTGGGACCGAATGTCCCATCAGATACAGCCTCTATATCTTCCTTAATAGTTTAGGATAAAAAATATATTTTTGCTTTTGTTTTTCCACTTGTAGAAAGCTTCCCTTCCGAAATTAATTCTTTCATAATACTTCTTGTCCTTGCCTCGCTTAATTTAAGTAATTTAGCAATCTCACAGGTTTTTGAAGCACCATTTTGTTTTATAAATTCTAAAATCATTTCTTTGTTTTCAATAGTTTTTTTTGCTTGATTTATTTCGCTTGTTTTTTTCGCTTGTTTTTTTCGCTTGCTTATTTCGCTTGTTTTTTTCGCCTGTTTTTCTACAAATGACAGGATCAAACATGTTCTGGCAGCATCTCCGTATCGTTCTTCAATAATTGGCTCTTCCCATCCTTGTTCTTCCCAAGTCCTGAAAACATCTGGAACCCCGCTTCCGGCACGTTCACCGATATTAATCAAATTAAACATCTTCATCAAACCTTTATTTCTTGGATCTGATTCTCCGCCTCTTTTCATCTGCACTTTCCCGGTACGGATATATCCTGGGTTCTCCAAAATTAAATTGTTATTATCTTTCTTGATGACTACACCTCTCGGAATATAAAAATCCGTATTTACCAAACAATTTGCCAAGGCTTCCCGGAGAGCTTTGTGAACAGGTGTATCATCTATACGTTCTCCGCCTACTAACTTAAAAGGAGTCTTAATATCTTTTACAATTTTATTATATACTCTGAAATAAAAATCAAATATATTACCGGACCATTCTCCAGAACTTGATTGTAAACGATCCGTCCATCGTATTGTTGGATCAAGCATTTCTCTATAATCGAGGAAATATTCTGGAAACTCTCGAACAATATTGTATTCATCGCCGAACATTAACATACCTGCTGCTGTAGGATGCAACTTTCCATCTTCTTTCGAAAGTGCAGCTGCACCGATATTTCTCAAATATTCTGTATCTCCTAGCATCCCCCATACATGCCCTGGTTTCCAATTCCTATGCATATTTCTATATGCTTGAATTGTTTCTTGATTAAGATCTTCGACAGACCAATTTTCCAGTACTTTCATGTCCATCGTCTGTTCCGTCTGATCCCGTAGCATTGCACGTACTTCACTCGGTGTACAATGATAATCTCCTTCCCAGTTTCTTCGAAATGTTCCCTTGAAAATGTCATTATTAATATATACAGGTCTTTGCTCTCTTGAAGCTGGCGGCACTGTAATTACCATAATTGTATCTTTGTCAATTTTATATATCTTAACATCATTGTCTGTCAATAAATTGATGTTTACTTTTGTAGTATTATTAATCGTATTCCAGAAATCCTTTCGAAGTTTTGTTCCATCTGCCAAACCTGTAGTATTCCAGCTCCCGTCTTCATTTTCACAAACACCGAGGATAATCACTCCCCCATAACAATTCGCAAATGCAGAATACGTATCCCATAATGATTTGGGCAAACCGCCTTTTGCTTTTTTCACTTCTCTTCGATTGTCTTCTCTATAACTATCAAACTGAGTTATATCAAACATGATATCGCCTTTCATCCTATAACTTTTTATATGTCATAGTCTCATTATATAGTAAAAATATACAATTGTTAAGGTCAAAACCAAGAATTTAATTTTCTATATTTTGACATTATTAACAAAAATTAATTATAGTCATGGTACCTGTTTTTGGGGACTATTCGTATAAATCTGTATATTTTCTCTGATCATGCTTGCCCAAACACCGAAAAAAATAACATTTTCCTATATCATCAAATAATTCGATGTGGAAGACACCCCCGAAGCCAGGAAGGAAGGCCTCTTCATTACATATAAGGGGAAAGAGTACCAGTACAACGAAGATGTGATTAACTTCCTCTGCTTGGGGATTGATAACAGCACCCCGGTGGAACAGGCGAACGAGATAAAGGGACAAGGGTTGGCAGATGCGATTATCCTGGTGAGCATTAATGTGGAGAGCGGGAAGATTAAGATACTGGCAGTGCCGAGGGATACTTATGTGCCGGTGAAGGTATATGATGATGGAAAATTCCTTGGTGAAAAGAATATGCAGCTGACTTTGCAATATTACTATGGCAAGACGGCGCAAGACAGTTGCGAATTAATGATAAATGCAGTTTCTAACTTATTGTTTAAGGTTCCGATTCAGCGTTACTGTGCAATTAATCTGGAAGCGATTCCGATTTTGAATGATGCAATTGGTGGAGTGGATGTCCAAGTTTTGGAAGATGTGGAAGTGGGCGGTAAGCATTATCATGCTGGGGATACCCTTCATTTACAAGGGAAAATGGCAGAGGACTATATCCGAGACCGGAATACAGATCAATTTGCCAGCAGTATGGGGCGATTAGAACGCCAGAAGCAGTATATGACGAATTACTTTGCAACAGCAATGGCACAAGTGAGGAACGACTTAACTCTTCCGGTTTCCATTTATCAATCCTTACAGGGGAATATGTATACGAATATTTCTGTGGAAGATATCACTTATCTTGTACCTGAAATGTTGGATGTGACACTTACCTCAAATGATATGTCCATGATTCCGGGAGAAGTGACGCAGCCAGATGAACACGAGGCATATATGGTAAATTCAGAACAATTAAAAGAGCTTGTAGTGAATTTCTTTTATACAGAAATTATGTGATTACTAAAGATTTGAGAATTTAGGAGGACAAACCAATGGATTATGATAAATCGAACCACAAAAATCATTCCAGGGGCAGGAAAAAGAATTCGTCTGGAAACACTAGGTTAATTGTGGCGATTATAGTCATTGTAGTACTTGTTGTATCAGGTGTGGGGATTGGATTCTATATACATTCTTCCAATCAGAAAAAAGAAGCAGCTGTCGCAGAAAAAGCGAAAAAGGCAGATCCCGATGCAACTCAGGAGCAATATGAGAAATTAAAAGAACAAGTTGCAGTCGATGCAGATGATCCGATGTTCAGAAAGATAGATTTTGCGGCTGCACAGGCAACAAATCCAGATGTATATGCTTGGATCTGGATACCAGGAACCAACATTGATTATCCAATTTTACAGAGTGAAACAGAAGATGATGCTTATTATCTGAATCACACGATTGAGAAGAAAGAAGGCTTGCCTGGTACGATTTACACAGAAAAATATAACGCGAAAGATTTTACGAATCCGGTAACGGTTGTGTATGGTCACAACATGAAGAATGGCAGTATGTTTGCAGATCTTCATAAGTTTGAAGATAAAGCCTTTTTTGATGCTAATCCTTATGTTTACATTTATCTTCCAGACCGTACAATAAAGTATCGTATATTTGCGGCAACGCCTTTCGATGATCGCTATATATTAGGCAACTATGTTTTTTCATCACAGGAGGATTTTGAAAAATACTTGGATGAATTACGAAGCAATATCAATGGCAACGTAAATATGGATGTCAATGTGGCACAAACTACGGGGATTATAACACTTTCAACGTGTATTGCAGATTCTCCAAATGAAAGATTTTTGGTCAATGCAACACAAGAACAATAGTATAGCTAATTAATAAGGATATTAAGGCCGATAAAGCTTTAATATATAGTCACACAACGTAACAGAAAATAAGGAAGGAGAAAATAAGGACATGAAAATGAAGAAATTAACTGCTCTTGCATTAGCAGGTGTGCTTTGCTTGGGTATGTCTACAGTTGCCTTTGCAGCAGACAGTGTTACTGTTAATAATGCTCAGGTAGTAGGCGGTGAATTTGACCCAGATAAGAAAGAAGATGTAACAATTGATATTACAGGGGTTAAAGATGCATATGTAAATCAGAAAATTGCTGAGTGGACAGACAAAAAAGACGAGGATAAAGCTTACGAGACGTTAGTAGAAGACGTAACAACATGGGCTAACGAGAGTGATATAACAATTGATGCGGATGCTCCTATGTACTATTTAGGCGCTGCTGACTATAGTTGTAAAGTAAAGCTTGACAAAAATCAGCAGTATGTGATCGATTTTGATGTCAACAAAATTCCGAACTTTGACAAGATGTTGGAGAAGGTTGGTCCAGACGGAAAAGTTTATCTGTTACATTATGTAGAAGAAGAACAGGCTAATGGTGACAAGACACACAAAATGGTAATGATCGAAGGTACATTTGAAACCGTAAATGGTGTGCGTGTTGTTCGTGCTAAGCTTGATAGCTTATCTCCAATCGCTTTTGTATTGGCTAGCGGTGCTACACCATCAGGTCCTGTAGGTCCTACAGATCCTACAGATCCTACAAATCCGTCAGACCCTACAAATCCATCAGTAAAGCCAGGAACAACTCTTACACCTGATCAGCTTGCAGATCTTATCGTAAGCAAATTACAGAAAGAAAATGTAAAAGTTGTACGTACTGTATCTTCCAGCAAGGCTTCACCGAAGACAGGCGAGTAATCTGAAAATTACCAATAGCAGGGAACTTACCCCTGCCTAACAAAAGTAAGTAATATGATATGACATAACAGGTCTGTTATTGTGTGTGATATTGAAAAGAGCATTCCGCCGTTGGTGGATGCTCTTTTACTATACTCAAAATCTTAATGCTGATATCCTAACCCGGATAAATCGGAAAAGATTATTTTGTATTTTTCTCCAAAAAGTGTTTGCAAAAACACTTTTGTGTTATTCTATAAAAAAGAGAGTTTTCTATTATGTTACTTACGGATAAATACGTTGATAAAATTTATGACATCATTGCCTGTTATGACCGCATGACCATCCAGGGACATATCCCAACTGGGGCCATGCTGATGCAATGACCGCATATATGAAGACCAACGGCATCTGCAATTTTGATTATCCTGATTTCTCACGGCCCCTTACAGAGCAGGTTCGGCTGAATGCGGAAAGGATTACTTCGGAAAAACGGAATTGGAATTGAGTTCATCCGCAAACTTTATACTTTCCGCAAAGATGACCGTGTCCAGAAGATCATTTCTGAAACAGAGAAAACAGAAGACCTCATCCATATCTTTTCTGTCATGGAATGCTGCAATACTTACTGACCCTTGTTCCTGCGTTGGCATCTTAAACCAATGCCAATTTGCTATGGGTAAAATTTGCCATTTTGCGTAGAAAATCATTCATAAATGCCTGAACAGCTTAATATTTTAACTACCTTTTCGTCTTGCGATAAAAATCACTTTTTTACGGCACAACGGTATATAATAAATAATAAAGAAAAGTAGAGACCCTTTTAAGAGGGAAATTAGGATATGGGCTTGACCCGGTTTCAGGTGATAGGATGAGACAAAATGGAGAGATCAGTGTATGAATATTGAGTATTCTGGGCGGTAAAGTCTATAAACTGCATGGATAGCCGAACAAAGCGACGCATAAAGACGGCGATTGAGGGAATAACTGTAATACCATCCTGCACGCAAAGCAAGCCCCGAGTTTGATGAATCCGCGGCCAATACCTGTAAATAAATAAAATCTGATTTGGAACATGTAACTGGAGTATATTTTCTTGATATAAAGCTTATAAAATCTCAAAATATCGTTTTTATAAGAATAACACACCTATGGCAAGAATGAGATAATAACTATTTTATGGAAATGAAAAATCAACATACTTTTTGTGAGGAATTGAATCAAGAGAATTCAACCGTACAGGTGGAAAATTTTTATTATGGTATGGTTTTGGGGCTCTTGCAAAGCCGAAGCAACTTGCTCATCCAATCGAATACAGAGTTGGGTGAGAGTTACAGTGATATTTCAATTTGTACTCCTTATAAGGTTTGTGTCGTGATAGATCTAAAATACATGGATGATGGCAATCTTGAAAAAGGATGTGCCAATACATTGCTTTGGATTAAGACCTGAAAATATGATGTTGGTCTTCGGCGTAAAGGGATGAAAGAAATAATTAAGTATGGGATAGCTTTTTCTGGGAAAGAATGTATGGTAGTGAAACGAATGCGAAGGATAAATAATTGAATGGAGAGATATTGTCAATGGCAACAGCAAGATATATGTCTAGATTGGTACAGTTAGATGCCGTGGAACTCCTATGTTCAAAACTTAATGAAATGTAATAGCATAGTAAAAGAGCACCCACTAAAAGCGGAGTGCTCTTTTCAATATCACACACAATAACAGACCTGTTATGTCATATCAAATCACTTATTTTTGTTAAGCAGGGGTAAGCTCCCTGCAGTTAATAGATTACTCACCAGTCTTTGGAGAAACATTTGAGCTAACACGTACTACTTTTGTGTTAGAAGCCTGCAATTTCTTAACAACCGCGTTTGCGATATCATCAATAGTAATCTTTCCACCATTATCTACAGATGGGTTTGATGGATCTGTAGGATCCGGAATAACCGGATCTGTAGGATCTATAGGTGTTACAGTTGTACCGCCATTGGCGTTTTGACGTGCAATGAAAACGATTGGTGATAATTTATCTTCAGCATTAAATAAAGCTTTTGCACGAAGTTTACCTGTTATAGTATCTGGAACAAGCTCAGTTTCCATTAATACCCAATCACCTTTACCTCCATTCTTTGAAGCTACCCAGTGCATTAAGTAAAGGGTATCACCTTCCGTCAATTTGCTCTTCTTATCAATTTTAAGATCATCCACATCGAATTATTTGATGATATAGGAAAATGTTATTTTTTCGGTGTTTTTGTGAACACAATCAGGAGAAATATACGGATTTATACGAATACGTTAAAAAAACTGATTTGAAAGCAGCAAAAAATATCGTAATCTAGCATCCCCAAGTACTGTTTACACAGCTGAATTTTTAGAATATAATAGCAATAAGCAAAAGTTTTAAGATCTGAAAACAAAACTTGATTAACTGAGGAAAATCTTTATAGAACGAAAAATCCAAAAGATAATTAGGGTATTTTACAAAGCAGGAAACGAACATTCTGATTGAAAACGGCGCCCTTGCATGATATGATAAAAATAGGATAGGGGGATTGTATATGGCAGAAAAAGATGTGGCGGAAAAAACATTAGAATCCTACAATGACGTATTTGCCGATATTATAAATGTGTTATTTTTCAAAGGCAAAGAAGTCGTAAAAGAAGAAGAGCTGGAGCAGGCCATCATGCGGTCGATCTACAAGACAGACGGAAAACTCCGTGAACAGGAACGGGATACGGCAAAATACTGGCGAAAGCACAATATCCGCATATCACTCTTTGGTCTTGAGAATGAGACCGAACCAGAAGACGATATGCCTATAAGGATATTTGGATATGACGGGGCATCTTACCGTGACCAACTATTCTATGTCAAGGGAGAAGATGGGAAATATAGAAAGAACAATAATCCCCGGTATCCGGTTGCAACGGCAGTTCTGTACTTTGGCACTACACATTGGAACAAACCAATTACCATACATGAATGTGTTGCCGACAGTCTGGACGAAGATTTGAAACCCTTTGTAAATGATTTTAAGATCAATCTGTTTGAGATTGCTTTCCTGACAGAGGAACAGACAGCGCTGTTTAAGAGTGATTTCCGTATCGTTGCGGATTATTTTGTTCAGATAAGGAAAAATAAAGATTATATTCCGACAGACACACAGATGAAACATGTAAAAGAAGTTCTGCAATTAATGTCTGCATTGACTCATGATAATCGTTTTGAAGAAGCGGCGAATGCCGTAACGGAAGGAGATGAACCAAAAAATATGTGTGAAGTATTAGATAAAGTTGAACAACGGGGGAAAAAAATCGGCGAAGAAATCGGCAAAGAAATCGGCAAAGAAATCGGTGAAATGAAAAAAGCCAAAAAGGCGGCTGCCAACATGAAAGCGAGAGGGTATTCAACCAAAGAAATCTCCGAGATCGTTGAAGTGGATATTGAAATTATTGATCGTTGGTTTAGCGAAGGTTTTTCATTGGCATGATATGAACTCAAGTCAATAAATCCCCCAGAATAATGAAGCTTTGTGTGATATTGAGAAAGAGCATTCCGCTTTTGGCGGATGCTCTTTTCCCATGTCATTATAAATAAAATGTTATGATAAATATGGTTGAATCTGAAATTCTGTCACATCTCCATCTTTTTTGCTTACTAATTCAAACAAATTATCTTTGGTGGTAAAGAGGTTTTTAGGATTACGCCCGATAATAAGATACTGGTTAACTCCGTCTAAAGAAATGTATTTTCTTGTCTCATCGTCTAATAAAATATCTGCATTGTCAATCACAATCAGTTTATCTTTCAGCTGCATTAATATTTCCTTTACATTTTTCTGATAATCCAAATAATTCAGACATATAATTTGGGGATTAATAGCCATACATTCTTGAATAAAGGAGAAAGCTGCTGTTTTCCCGGCAGCAGAAAGTCCTGTAAGAATTGTAATATTATTAGTAAATGTAAAATCAACTGCAAATGAGGTATGAATCGTTGAAAAATGCTTCATTACTTTTGGCTCACATTTCATCTTCCCACCACTCCTTTAATTCTTCATAATCACTGATTGCTCTGCCTCTTGAATCAGAATATACGTTTATTGTGTGCATATCAAAAGGTATCATCGCATAATCACTGTAGACATTTCCATTTACCAGGCTATACAATATTTCTAATGCATTATCGCCACATTCTTTCATGCAAAACACCTTATCCGGGAAATATAATACATTTAAAATTGTTTTACATCCGGTAGACAAACAATCAATATCCAGAGTTACACCATTAAATTTAGACTCAATCTTATATTTGCCAAGTAATTTCGATCCGTCAACTATTTCTACGATTTCCTTAGCGCGATCGTCCAATTTTATTACTGTCTTTTGATTAAAAAAAATATCATTCAATTCAACATATTCCATATTGTCAGGTATATCATCTTTATTTTTATAAATTGTAATCACAGCGCCATCTCCATTCCCACATTAGAAAACTTATTTTTCAAAGATGTTCCGATACAAATGCTCTTCATTTTATCCGCAATTGATAACCTGATATTATCTAACCCGCAAATATCGTTATCTTGTCTATCCTTCCAATTACAGCACGAATTAATCCAACATTCACCAATTGCTCCCTTAGACACCTCAAACCCGGTATTTCTTGTTAAATCAAATAACAACTTTGCTGACAACTGTTCTATATTATGATTGTCAAGATAATTATCATATTCAATTATTTCCTGAATCATCTTATAATCAAAATTTTCTGCTTGGATAGACTGGACTAATAATTTTCTCGCGCGAATTGCATTTATCCGTTTTATCAAAAATTCATCATCTGAGGCATAAATCCAATCAATAAGTTTATCAAATTCTAAGAGAATGTATTCAAAACATATTATATCCATCAATAGAATATTTCTTTTCGTATCAGCATATTTCTTTAATATTTTTTGTTCCTGATACACTTGTAAGTTATCGAAAGAATTATCAAGCATAACAATGTACCGGTTATTATTATCTTACAATGCTTTTACAGCTTTAACAAGTTCACTGTTATTTGTCTTACTTTCAACAATTACATCGGGAAACATCTGTTGCATAAATGTTTTCCAAAACACATAACCTGCTTTGCCTCTACGATCTTCTATCCAAAGAAATGTTTTTCCGGTCATTTATCCATCTCCTATAATCTTCTTTTTCAGACTATATCTACATCGCTTTACCCTCTTTATTCTACACTTATTATACGTAAACTATTAAGGACTGTCAATTTTATCCTTTTATTCAATTTGGTCATCTTCATCCCATATATTCTATAGCTATCCAAAGTATTCGTATAAATCCGTATATTTTATACATCTATATTCACCTAAATGCAGTAAAATCGACAGATTTTCAACCACATAGAATAATTCGATGCGGAAGACACCCCCGAAGCCAGGAAGGAAGGCCTCTTCATTACATATAAGGGGAAAGAGTACCAGTACAACGAAGATGTGATTAATTTCCTTATCCTGATATTCCTGTTTCTTCTCTATCTTTGTCTGTTTTTTCTTCCTTGGCCGTCCCAGCTTAGGACCAGACATTCAAATCCCTTTGCTTTTACAAAAACTTCGGTTTTCTCTGGTCCGGTAGGTCTGATCTACCAGTATCCGTTCTGGATAATGCCCTGTCCAGTTATAGTATTTCATGACCGCTTCCTGAAGGTAAACACTTTCATTGTATGCTTCAAATGAGATATGTTCAATCCGACTATAACCTTTTTCATCTATGCTTAAGTCCAGTTTCGCCCCAAATTCTACCGGTGCTTTCGTTTTCCCTCTTACAATCGGACGCAGCCACGGCTGACTGATACTTACAATGCGATGTTCGACCGTATGCGTTTTGTTCTCATACATGTACATGTTGCTCATACAGTTTCATAACCGTCAGCAAAAACGGAATCTCCTTTTTTACTGGCGCATAGCCCTCTTCCATGTATTTCTCCAGATATCCGAGATCCCTTCGGACATAGGACAGCTGTTTCTTTACCACCTTTCGCACCTGCTTTTTGGAATGTTTCTTCCCTTTCGCAAAAGACAGATATTCTTTCCGGGCTTTTCTACAATAACGTCTTGGGGATATCGGAAGTTGGCCGGTGCGCAGGTGTGATGATCTCAGGAGACAAACGTTTCCGGAAAAGGACAAGGGTACTTGCATCAAACGGTGGCTCTTCCTGATAACTGGGAAGCCCTATGAAGTATTGCAGATATGGATTCTCTGTAATCTGTTCCACAAGTTCGCGGCCTGAGAAACAGAATTTCTTTTGGATAATTAATGAACCAAGAGCCGTACGCAAAGGCTTTGCAACATTCCCTGTATCATTTGGAAACAGATCCTCATATTTTGATTCAAAAACATCCCATGGGATTTGTTCTGCCAATAGCGGATAGATAAAGCAGATATCAGAATTATGGATATCTACTTTAGTGATGATTCGCTGTAAAGAAACCGGTAAAAAGATTAAAGCTTGTTCAACCGTTATTGCATCAATATTTTGATATCTCGAAATGTTTTGAAAGTGCTTCAAAATATTCGTAACTTTTATTTTCTGCCAGACAGGCAATAAACAAATTTTTCCCAGTTATTTTACTGATACCCATGTGGATTTCAAATTTGCTCAAAATATCCATACCAATCAAAATATTTCCTCTTCGGTCATAATTTAAGAATATTTTTTCACACGGTATTCTCAGTCCGCCAATCATAAAGTTTGAAATTTTATGTTCAAATTTCATTGCCGGACAATTTTCTTTTTCATTCATTGTTACTGGTAGATTATGTTTCATCCCGCCAGATTCCACACCATAACTCAGGTAATATGGAATTTGATTTTTAATATCAGTTTTTTTCAAAATTTTACACATAGTATCAGATACATTTAAGCGTTTTAAAGGAATGGTACTGATGGAGCAGCCGGTATCAATTTTAACATCAATATCATAAAAAGGTGACTTAAAATTGTCTAAGCAAAATTCAGCCTCGGCACTGAATGAACCGCCTACTCTACAAGCTGTCGGCTGCATTTCAATTTCTATATATTTACTCATCATATACAATCATATCCTCCAATTCACTCTTATTATTATATATCGGAGTTATTGGTTTTGGTTGCATAAACCAGTTGTCATATTCGTTATCTTGTGTATCTCTACAATATACAAGTTTTCCAAGCTTACTTTTTGAATCTTCATATAATATAATTATATATTTATCATAAATTTCACTAAGCTGTTCTGCCTTAACCATCATCCCAATTTGTAAGTCCTCTAAGCTGTATTTTTTATCTGAAACTGCCATACAATCACAACTCCTCTCAACTATAAATATTTTTATAAGAATTATCTAAAACTAGTATACGAAATTATTTGATGTTTTACAATATAATATACATTTTAATGTTTATATTTTTATATGCATTCAATCCCATTCTAGGTAAACATTTTAGTTGCTTTTTAAAATATTCGTATAAATCCGTATATTTTCTTTTCTTATCTCCATCAGAATATAAAAAATTCAATCAATTTCAATCATATAGAATAATTCGATGTGGAAGACACCCCCGAAGCCAGGAAGGAAGGCCTCTTTATTACATACAAGGGGAAGGAATATCAATACAACGAGGATGTGATTAATTTCCTGTGTCTGGGGATTGATAACAGCACCCCGGTGGAACAGGCCAACGAGATAAAAGGACAAGGGTTGGCAGATGCGATTATCTTGGTGAGCATCAATGTGGAGAGCGGGAAGATAAAGATACTGGCGGTGCCGAGGGATACTTATGTGCCGGTTAAAATATATGATGACGATGGAACGTTTCTAAACGAAAAAAATATGCAGCTCACTCTTCAATACTATTATGGTCAAACTGCCGAGGACAGTTGTGAATTAATGGTAGATGCAGTTTCTAATTTGCTTTTTAGAGTCCCGATTCAGCGTTATTGTGCCATCAATCTGGAAGCAATTCCTATCTTAAATGATGCAATCGGAGGGGTAGACGTACAAGTCTTAGAAGATGTAGAAGTGGGCGGTAAGCCTTATCATGCAGGAGATACGCTTCATTTGCAGGGAAAGATGGCTGAGGATTACATCCGAGATAGAGATACAGACCAATTTGCCAGCAGCATGGGCAGGCTGGAACGCCAGAAGCAGTATATGACGAATTACTTTGCTACAGCAATGGCACAGGTGAGAAATGATTTGACACTTCCGGTCTCTATTTATCAATCACTCCAGGGAAATATGTATACGAATATCTCCGTAGAAGATATCACATATCTGGTACCGGAGATGTTGGATGTAACCCTTACAGCAGACGATATGTCGATGGTTCCTGGGGAAGTTACACAGCCGGATGAACATGAAGCATATATAGTAAATTCAGAACAGTTAAAAGAACTGGTAGTGGATTTTTTTTACACAGAAGTTCTGTAATTACAAATGAGTTATAAATTTAGGAGGATAAACCAATGGGTTATGAAAATCCTGACCGCAAGAATTATGTCAGGGGCAGAAAAAAGAAATCTTCTGGGAAAACCGGATTGATCGTGGCGGTTATAGCCATTGTGATAGTTGTTGCAGCAGGAGTTGGATTTTATATACATACTTCCAATCAAGAGAAAAAGACCGTAGCGGCAGAAAAGGCAAAGAAAGCAGATCCGGAAGAGACACAGGAACAGTATGAAAAGTTAAAAGAACAGGTAGCTGTGGATGCGGATGATCCGATGTTTAGAAAGATCGATTTTGCAGCTGCACAGGCAACCAATCCAGATGTATATGCATGGATTTGGATACCGGGAACCAACATTGACTATCCAATTCTGGAGAGTGAGACAGAAGATGACGCTTATTATCTGAATCACACAATAGAAAAGAAAGAAGGACTTCCTGGCACGATCTATACAGAAAAATATAACGGGAAAGAATTTTCCACTCCAGTCACTGTAGTGTATGGGCACAATATGAAGAATGGAAGCATGTTTGCTGATCTCCATAAATTTGAGGATAGGGCATTTTTTGATGCAAATCCATATGTATACATTTATTTGCCGGATCAGACATTAAAATACCGTATATTTGCAGCTACGCCATTTGATGACCGTTATTTACTTGGAAGTTATAATTTCTCATCTCAAACTGATTTCGAGGAATATTTGGATGAACTTCGGAGCAACATCAACGGGAATGTAAATATGGACGTTAATGTAAATCAGCAGACAGGAATTTTGACACTGTCGACGTGTATTGCAGATTCAGCGAATGAACGCTTTTTGGTAAATGCAACACGGGAAGAGTAAATATTAATTAGGGATATTAAGGCCAACAAAGCTTTAATATATAGTCACACAACGTAACAGAAAATAAGGAAGGAGAAAATAAGGACATGAAAATGAAGAAATTAACTGCCCTTGCATTAGCAGGTGTGCTTTGCTTGGGTATGTCTACAACAGCTTTTGCGGCAAAGAGCCCAACAGATATTGATGCTGTAAACAAGAGAGATCAGAATAAGGTAATTGTAAACGATATAGGGGATGAGACCCTTCTTGAGGACAACAAGGGGAATGTCCGCTACGACATTAACGATTGGGAAATTCAATCAGGTGAGACTGCTGCAGATGCTAGTGTACGTATCCAGAATAGTATTGACGATATGATTACAGATCTTGAGAGATATAATCCTGGAACTAGTGCGGATAAGGCGAAGTACAAAGAAGATGCTTTGGCAGAATTAAAAAAATTAGAAGGCAAGGATCTTCAGCTGGTAACTTCGGCTGATATTGACTATGTCGGTGGTGCACCTGCAGATATTGCAGAAAATCCTGTAACAGTTAGATTCGATTTATCTGACAGAGATGTAAAAGCTGGTGATAAGATCAGTGTTATGCATGAAGTAACGGATGAGAATACTGGTGAATCTTATTGGACCGTATTAACTGACGTTGTAGTAGAGGGAAATGAAAAGGATGGCTTCTATGTAGATTATGATTTTACAAGCTTTTCAAGAGTTATCCTTCTCAAGCAGCTTTCTGATGGTACAAATGTTGTAGTTCCAGGTGAGGATCCAAAAGACCCAACTGATCCAACTAACCCAGATGATCCAACAAATACCTTAACTCCAGATGCTAATGGCAACATTACAGCAGATCAGCTTGCAGATCTTATTGTAAAGAAGATTAATGATCGCGTAAATGCAACAAAAGTTGTACGTACAGCTGTTTCCGGAAAAGCTTCACCAAAGACAGGTGAGTAATCTATAGTGTATTAACCGCAGGGAGCTTACCTCTGCTTAATAAAAGTAAGTAATTTGATATGACATAACAGGTCTGTTATTGTGTGTGATATTGAAAAGAGCACTCCGTCTTTGACGGGTGCTCTTTTACTATACTATTATACATTATGCCGTGGACTAACATCATATTTTCGGGTCTTAATCTGAAGCAACGCATCAGAACACCCTTTTTCAAGATTGCCATCATCCATGTATTTTAGTTCTATCACGACACCAACCTTATCAGGATTATTCTTACAGCAGTATCTCGGACACTGATAGAATTCCGCAAATAATCGTGTAGCATCTCACTGTGGATGCACGCTGATAATACGGAATAATCACGAACAGTGCCCTGATTTAATCTTTATATGCAGGTACGTATGGAATTAACCCTTTTTCATAGCAGATTTCCTGAATTTCAACCGGAAGCATTCGGGCATCACATGGTAAGCCATTTATAGATACCATCCATAACATGGGGTTGTCAGATGTTTGTGACGGCAAGCACCATTCTGCATTAAAGTAGTCTATCTTCAAAAGCTTCTTAATCATAGATGCTTTAGAAGATGCCGTTGATGCAGCAACGCCAAATGGAGCGGCTAATTCTTTTGAAGTCATATGAATGGGTTGGCTTTTATCAAAGATGAAGTTATTACTACCAATGGCATATACAATTCCGGCTGCCCACGAATTGCTTCTGCCGCTTTTCAAAGGGGACGGGCGTTTGCGACATAATTTTTCCAATGCATGCAAGCATAATTCTTCATATTCTTTGTTCAGATATTCTGCACTGTATTCAATTAATAATTTTGAAATATCATCATATGTTTTTTGCATCTCTTTTGGTATTTTCATTTTTTATTATCCTTCTTTTGGTTTTTGAGTCTGCTTCATTTCACCTGGCAGTGTATTAATGCGCTTTAATCTTCTCTTATCTTGAGTTTGCCAATAGAGATAATCCTCCTGTCCTCCCATAATAGTCGCATTATTCTCCTACCTCGATCAATTCATGCTCGGAAAAGTGCGCTTTCCTCTAAGTAACATCATGGACAATCTGCTCTAAATAGCGTATATTACTCCCGGAATAAAAAGAATTCATATTAACTTCAAAAGGTATCCGTTTTTCACGGCTTACTTTCCTGAATTTATTATATCTTTTTGTAACGAAAAAAACAATCTTTTTCATAAACACATTCTTGCCGAAATAAAAAATAATATGACCATTGTGGGAAGACGGATTGTTTTTCTTAGAAAATAATGATAAAATCGTCCTATCAAATGAAACAAAAGGCTCTGAAGTGTTTTGAACACAAAGCAAAAGAATATCTGTGTTAGCCGTCCATAGTGTTTGGGGAAATCCACGGCAGCAGATATGCTCGCAGCATACTATAGTAAGGATCGTGATTCTGTCAAATTATTTAAGGGTCGAAATGCAAAGACAGATGAATTTCCCTGATAAAGGAGGTGCGTTTATGTCCAGGACAGTTGGGATTGGTCATCAGAATTTTGAAAATTTGATTACAAAAGATTACTTTTATATTGATAAAACAAAGTTTATTAAAGAATGGTGGGAAAGTGGGGATGAAGTTACACTGATCACCCGCCCCAGGCGCTTTGGAAAGACGCTGAATTTGAGTATGGTGGAGAAATTTTTTTCTGTAGACTACACTCAGAGAACTTTTCTTGCTTCACACCCCTTTGGACCAGACGGACAGCGCACCCTGATGGATTCTGGATCTGATGCAGACTTTTTGCATACCGGCAGAAAAAGTTTATTCCAGGGACTTGCGATCTGGAAAGAGGAAAAATACCGGAAGATACAGGGAACCTGGCCGGTGATTTTTCTCAGCTTTGCAAAAGTGAAAGAAATATCTTTTCGGAATGCAAGAAAGAAGATCTGTCAGCTTATTACCAATTTATACAATCAATTTGATTTTCTGCTAGAAAGCGGGTTATTAAATGAAAAGGAAAAGAAACTCTACCAGGAAGTAAATGCTGACATGGAAGATTATCTCGCATCAGAAGCACTATCCAATCTGTCCGATTATTTGATGCGCTATTACGGAAAAAAGGTTATCATCCTTTTGGACGAATACGACACGCCCATGCAGGAAGCCTATGTAGGCGGATATTGGAGTGAGCTGGTTCCTTTTATCAGAAATCTGTTTAATTCCACATTTAAGTCCAACCCCTATCTGGAACGGGCGCTGATGACGGGAATCACACGGGTTAGTAAGGAATCAGTTTTTTCTGATTTAAATAATTTGGAAGTAGTGACTACGACCTCCGAAAAATATGAGGATTCCTTCGGCTTCACACAGGATGAGGTCTGGGAAGCCCTGAAAGAATACGGACTGTATGACCAGCAGGAACAAGTACGGCATTGGTATGACGGTTTTACTTTTGGCAAAAAGCCAGACATCTACAATCCCTGGTCCATCATCAATTATTTGGATAAACGCCGTTTCTTTCCATACTGGGCCAATACCAGCAGTAACGGTCTGGTCGGAAAACTAATCAGGGAAGGGAGCCCGGATCTGAAGATCACTATGGAGGACCTTCTTTCCGGTAAATCGCTTCACACACAGATTGATGAGCAGGTCGTGTTTAGTATGTTGGATGCCGATGAAAATGCGGTCTGGAGCCTGTTGCTTGCAAGCGGATATCTGCGGGTAGAGCAGTTTGAATTCTTCGACAACGGATATCCGGAATGTAAATTAAAGCTGACTAACTGGGAAGTTACTACGATGTTCAGACGGATGGTGGCCGAATGGTTCAGGCGGCCAGATTCTGCCTCTGCATATAATACATTTATCAAAGCATTTTTGTTAGGTGATGTAGAGGCCATGAATACCTATATAAACCGGGTTGCATCCGCTTCTTTTAGTTACTTCGATACCGGCAAAAATCCTTCCGGGGAGACTGAACCTGAACGTTTTTACCATGGTTTCATACTTGGACTAATTGTTGAGCTGACAGATAAGTACAGGATCACATCCAACCGAGAGAGCGGTTTCGGGAGATATGACGTGTTGTTAGAGCCTCTTCAACCTTCGGAAGATGCCATAATTATTGAGTTCAAGGTCTGCAGTGCAAAGAAGAAGCAGACTCTGGAGGATGCCGTAGCAGAAGCATTAGACCAGATTGACCGAATGCACTATGCTGCGGATCTGGAAGCAAAAGGGATTTCACCAGAACGAATTCGAAAATATGGTTTTGCATTCGAAGGGAAGAAGGTTTTAATTGGACAATAGAATATTTCTCTGTATAATAAAGACATATTAAATTCTAGGAAAGGAAGTCTCAGATATGCAGGAATTAAGGATACCAATCGGACGCTCCGGTTTCGAGGATATTCGAGAAAATGGATACTACTATATTGATAAAAGCGGTTTAATCAGGGAATTGCTGCGGACAGATGGAAGACAGGTTACACTGATCACCCGTCCTCGAAGATTCGGAAAAACTCTGGGCATGAGTATGCTGTCTGAATTTTTTGATATCAGGAAAGAGAGCAGAGAATTGTTTTTGGGACTTTCTATCGCCAAAGACGAAAAGCTTTGCGAGAACTGGATGAACAAATATCCTACATTATTTTTATCTTTTAAGAGTGTTGATGGGCTGAACTTTAAGAAGGCTTACGATAAGTTTACCGCAGTAATATCAGACATTTATAAAGAGCATCTTTATCTTATGGAGAGCGATAAACTGGATTCTTTCAGTAAAGAGATATATTGTCAGGTTGCCTCGCAAAAAGCCCCACAGGGTATGATAGAAAACAGTCTGCTGAACTTAACCAGAATGATGCAGACATATTATGGTAAACCGGTAATCCTGCTTATGGACGAGTATGACGTACCGCTGACAAAAGCCAGTGATAATGGGTATTATAGAGAAATGCTGGATGTTATGCGAGGGACCATGCAAGTGGTCAAGGATAACAGTGCATTAAAATTTGCAGTTATTACAGGGTGCTTAAGAATAGCAAAAGAAAGTATATTCACAGGAACCAATAATTTTGTGCCAGATACCATTTCTGATACCAGACTAAACGAATATTTTGGATTTACTCAGAAGGAAGTGGATTTGCTTTTAAACGATGCCGGATTATCAAATTACGCATCTGTAATAAAGGAGTGGTATGATGGGTACCATTTTGGAGATTTTGATGTGTATTGTCCATGGGATGTAATGAATCATGTAGAAAGACTAATGCTTGATCCTAGAGCAAAACCGGCAGGTTATTGGAAAAATTCCAGTGATAACAGTATTATTCGTTTGTTTATCGATTTTGCCGGGGAGGCTATTACAAAGAAAATTGAGGATTTGCTATCTGGAGGTTATGTAATTCAGAAAGTAGAGGAAGATTTGACCTACAATGATTTATTATCTTCTGAAGCGAATTTGTGGAGTATGTTATATCTGACGGGATATCTAACCCCGGTAAGAACGGAAGAACTAGATTGTCCTCTTCCAGATGGGTATCTTGGATTAAGTATTCCGAATCAAGAAATAAAAGAAATATTTGAAACTACAATCATCAAATGGTTTCAAGACAATACAATCAAATGGGATCGAAAAATGTTATTTGAAGCAGTCTGGAACGAAGATGCTGAAACAATTACGAAAGAAATGACAAAATTACTTCGAAAAACAATCAGCTATTATGATTATCGGGAGGATTTTTATCATGCTTTTTTTGCAGGAATATTTGCCGGCGCAGGATATGCAGTAGAATCTAATCGTGAGCACGGAGAAGGGCGCAGCGATATTATTGTTCAGGACTATTCCGGAGATCGTATGGCAATTTTCGAAGTAAAGTACGCAAAATCTCAAGAGGATCTGAAAAAATTTTGTGATGAAGCGATTGCACAGATAAACAGCCGATTGTATGTTGAAGAATTTCGGGACGATTATTCAAAGATATTGTGTTATGGGATCGCTTTTTATAAAAAACATTGCCGGGTTCAATTAAAAGAATAGATGATTGTATAATTATGGTAAAAGAGCACCCGCCAAAGGCGGAGTGCTCTTTTCAATATCACACACAATAACAGACCTGTTATGTCATATCATATTACTTATTTTTGTTCAAGGATAAACTCCCTACTATTAATACTATTGATTACTCACCTGTCTTTGGTGAAACACCTGAACTAGTCCGTACCGCTTTAACATTAGAAGCTTGCAACTTTTTAACTACAGCATTTGCTATATCATCGATAGTGACTTTTCCGTCAGTACCTGGAGTTACATCACCAGGTGTCAATGTTGTCCCATCACCAGGTGTTGTATTAATGTTGCCGTTATCACCTTGATTTCCACCACCTTGGCCACCATTAACATTACTACGAGTTGCCATGAATACTACTGGTGATAATCCATTAGCTGCGTCAAAATCAACATAAGCAAATCTCTTCAGTATATCTCCATCTCGTTCTTCTTTGAGCGTAGCATCCAAGCACATCCATGTCTGTGTCACCGCTGAAAAATGCATTACATATACGTGATCAGTATTTTCATTCAATGGGGTTTCTATTCCATACTTATCTTTGATTTTATAATCCGATAAATCAAATTTAAGTGTCAGTACACCTTTATCATTTGTCTGGTCTGCAAACGACTGCATATGTACATTTGACGTAACGTCAGCTGCATCTAAAAATACAACCTGCGCATTCTTATCAACTCTATCCTCACCTATAGCTTTTCTCATTGCCTCACTTGCTACACCAGGCATCTCTTTGCTATCAGCTGTCCAAAGGTTATACTGACCTGAAAATTTCTTATCATCCTCCGTATCATATTTGTCAGCATACTTTCCAGTATCAAGAGTGTCAACCGCTACTTCAATATCTTCTTCTTTAAGTATAATCGGATTACCATTTTCATCTTTAACTATCTTACCATTTTCATCTACTTTATAGAGTTTTGCATCTCCTGCGTTTTTAATAGTATTCTCTCCATCTACTGGTCTTACACTTTCAGCAGCAAAAGCAGTTGTGGACATACCCAAGCAAAGCACACCGGCTAATACAAGAGCAGTTAACCTTTTCATTTTCATGTTCTTATTTTCTCCTTCCTTATTTTTCTGTTACGTTGTGTGACTATATATTAAAGCTTTAATGGCCTTAATATCCCTATTAATTATTCCTCCCGTGTTGCATTTACCAGTAATCGCTCATTCGGTGAATCTGCAATACAGGTTGAAAGCGTCAGAATTCCTGTATCCTGTAGCACAGGTATATCTATATTTACATTTCCATTGATATTTCCCCGTACTTCATCCAGAAACTCTCCGAAATCAAGCGGCGAATTAAAATTATAACTTCCAAGCAGATAACGATCATCAAAAGTGACTGCTGAAAAAATATGATACCTTAAAGTTTGATCCGGCATATAGATATAAACATATGGATTAGCATCAAAAAATGTTCTATCTTCGTACTGATGAAGCCCGGCAAACATACTTCCATTCTTCATATTGTGTCCATACACTACAGTTACCGGATCAGAAAAATCTTTGGCGTTATATTTTTCTGTGTAAATAGTACCCGGAAGCCCTTCTTTTTTCTCTATCGTATGATTCAGATAATACGTATCTTCTTCTGTTTCACTCTGTAAGATTGGGTAATCAATACTAGTCCCGGGAATCCAGATCCAAGCATATACATCCGGATTTATCACCTGAGCATCTGCAAAATTAATCTTTCGGAACATCGGATCATCTGCATCAACTGATACCTGCTCTTTTAGTTTCTCATACTGTTCTTGTGTTTCTTCAGGATCTGCTTTTTTGGCTTTTTTGGCTATAGCCGCTTCTTTTTTTTGATTAGAAGAATGTATATAAAATCCAATTCCACCGCATGCCGTAATAATTACGATAACAGCTATTATTGTCATGATTAATCCGGTTTTCCCGGAAAACTTCTTTTTTCTGCCTCTGGCATATTTTCTATGGTCGGGTCTGTCATAATCCATTGGCTTATCCTCCTAAGCATCTTTTTCTGATAATCATTAAACTTCTGTATAGAAAAAATTTACTACTAATTCTTTTAATTGTTCTTCATTTACGACATATGCCTCATGTTCATCAGGCTGCGTAACTTCACCCGGAATCATCGACATATCCTCTGTAGTAAGAGAAACATCCAGTAATTCTGGAACGAGATAGGTGATATCTTCTACAGAGATATCTGTATACATGTTTCCCTGAAGCGATTGATAGATGGTAACCGGAAGTGTCAGGTCATTCCTTACCTGTGCCATAGCTGTTGCAAAATAATTACTCATATATTGCTTCTGGCGTTCTAACCGCCCCATACTGCTAGCAAACACATCCGTATTTCTGTCGCGAATATAGTCTTCTGCCATTTTACCCTGTAAATGTAGCGTATCACCAGTATGATAAGGCTTGCCGCCCACTTCAACATCTTCTAACACCTGAACATCTACTCCACCAACAGCATCATTCAAAATAGGAATTGCTTCTAAATTGATAGCACAGTAGCGGTGAATGGGAACCTGAAAAAGTAAATTAGACACTGCTTTTACCATTAAATTGCAACTGTCTTCGGCAGTATGTCCATAATAATATTGAAGAGTAATTTGTTGATTTACTTCCCTTAAGAATTCTCCCTGTTTATTAAACACCTTCACCGGCACATAAGTATCCCTGGGCACCGCCAATATCTTAATCTTCCCGCTCTCCACATTAATGCTCACCAGGATAATCGCATCCGCCAACCCTTGTCCCTTTATCTCGTTGGCCTGTTCCACCGGGGTGCTGTTATCAATCCCCAGACACAGGAAATTAATCACATCTTCGTTGTACTGGTATTCTTTCCCTTTATATGTAATAAAGAGGCCTTCCTTCCTGGCTTCGGGGGTGTCTTCCACATCGAACTATTTGGATGATATAGGAAAAGGTTGTTTTTTCAGTATTTGAGTAAGTATGATTGAAGAAAATATACGGAATTATACGAATGCGTAAAAAAGATTGATTTGAAAGTAGAAGTTCAGCTTTTTTTGTATATATGTGATACTAAGTATTTTTCAGTTACACAGAATACCTTTAGAATAAAGACTTTACACTTTTATGTCAGACTATTATAATATAAATGGCTTATAAATAGTATATTTGGAAAGCAGGTGAAGATATGACCGATAAAGATATATTACAAAAGAATATCGAGGAGTTTTCAAGAATTCAACGATATATGCGAATGGCAGAAAAAAACACAGAATTGTATAGTGAATTAAAAGAACGCTATATAGAACTAAAAGTTATTCTGACCGCGTCTGGAATCAATTTGACAGAACTTGACAAAATCAAAGAATAGTAACATGACAACTCAGAACCGCTGGTTAAATCAGCGGTTCTGAAAATTAACAAGTCTTAAAGTCCTTTTTGACTTACAGATTCTCCAATGCCCGCAGTACCATGATCTCATCCTGCTCAAACATGTGGGAATATCTCTTGAATATTGTTTCCTGGGTATCGCCGGACACTTTTTCGATTACGGTGATCGGAACATTTCTTTTGATCAGGTTACTGATGTAGGTGTGGCGGAAAGCGTGGCAGTTGCAGGGTTCGATTCCCAATATCTTACAGGTGTCTTTGATTCTTGTGAGGCAGTAGCTGTGCACATAGTTAAAGATTCTGTCCGTGTCGGCGCCGCCGGCGGCAATATGCTTGTCATGTTCTCTGTAATACATTGCCTCAAGGTGCGGAGGAATTGGAATGGTACGGTTTTTCTTGTTTTTGGGGCCTTTTACGATGGCTTTGCCGGATTCGTCTTTGTCACGCCCGGTTGATTTTGTGACGACGATCCGCATGCCTGAAAAATGTCTGTTTTCATATGCTTTGATTTCTGCCGGTTGGGGATTCTCACTCGAATTTTGATTTTTGTAGGTATGATAGCTGAATGCTTCAAAGTCGTTCCAGGTCAGAGCCAGACATTCAGAGAGCCTTACTCCGGTGTAGTACAATACGTTATAGAAGAATTGTAATCTGGGGTAGGCGTTGTAGCCGTTGTGGTTGCTCTGTTTGTTGCCCAGATAATCATCTATTTTTTGAAAATCTTCATGCCCCAGAAGATAGTAATCTTTTTTTTGCTTGGTTTTTATGTTGTCGGCTTTTAGAAGAAAATTATCGGCGATAAGACCCCGCTTGTATGATAACTGTATCAGTTTGCGAAAAGTACTGTTAAGGGTGTGTACGGTTTCTTCTGAGTATTTCTGTCTCAGATCTGCGAATACTTTGTAATAGACATTTTCGGTAATGTCTTTTAATTTTGTATTTGCCGGGAGATATTTGTAAATTACTTTTAGATTCTGTTCTGTGTTTTGAATGGTCATTTCACTGTATTGTTGGGTAATGGCTTTGTTCTTCCAGAGTTCAAAAGCACTTGCAAGTGTGATGTCGCGGTCTTCTGTTTTGGTGATACCGATTTGTAATTTTGCAAGTGCTTCTTTTGCCTCGCTGATCGACGGACAGTTGTAGACCCATTGGCTTTTATATTTATTCCTTTGCGCGATAGGATCGTATTCTTTGTAGTTGTACTTAACGTCGTATTTTTTGGTGCTCTCGTTGTAGTAAATGTTCTTGTAATTTGTTCTCTTTCTGCTGCATTTGTTTGTCATTTGTTCGACCCTCCATTTGATTATATTTTCCCAGATTTTACTACGAATTTTATACGAATAGAAGCAAAAACAGTTTTTTTCAATCTAAATCTGAGAAAATTCAGATTGCATTTGTCAACGGAGTCTGATAAGCTATGTATGATTCCACCAGTCATGAACAGTCGGAGGAGGGGTTAAGAGAATATGAATGCTGCAGAGGTATTAAAAAAATATTTCGGATATGACTCGTTCCGGGAAGGGCAGGAGGAGATCATCCAGTCGATTCTGTCGGGGAGGGATGTGCTGGCGGTTATGCCCACGGGCGCGGGCAAATCGATCTGTTATCAGGTGCCTGCGTTATTACTTCCGGGAATTACGATCGTGATCTCCCCGCTGATCTCTCTGATGCAGGATCAGGTCAAGTCCCTGAATGATGCAGGGATCCATGCGGCGTTTATCAATTCGTCCCTGACGGAGACACAGATATCGAAAGCCCTGGATTTGGCTGCGAACGGAGTCTATAAGATTATCTATGTGGCGCCGGAGAGGTTAATGAGCGAAAGATTTCTGCGGTTTGCGTTAAATGGGATGATATCTATGGTAACGGTGGATGAAGCCCATTGTATTTCTCAGTGGGGGCAGGATTTCAGGCCGAGTTATCTGAAGATCGTGGAATTTATAGAGCAGCTGGAACAAAGGCCGGTTGTGAGCGCATTTACGGCAACGGCGACGAAGGAAGTCAAGACGGACATCGAATGCATTCTGAAACTGGCTCGCCCAAAGGTGCTGGTAACGGGATTTGACAGGGAGAATCTCTATTACCGTGTGGAGCATCTTTCGGGGAAGCAGAAGGATCAGTTTGTCATCAACTATATTGAGAAGCATCCGGGGGAGAGCGGAATCGTCTATTGTGCAACGAGAAAAAATGTGGATACCTTGTATGAGGAGCTTTTTAAACGGGGAGTGCCGGTCACCAGTTATCATGCGGGGATCGATAATCATATGCGCAAGAAGAATCAGGATGATTTTATCTATGACAGGGTGTCGGTGGTAGTGGCGACGAACGCGTTTGGCATGGGGATCGACAAGTCCAATGTGAGATATGTCATCCACTACAATATGCCTCAGAGTATGGAGAATTATTATCAGGAGGCGGGACGTGCCGGGCGTGACGGAGAGAATTCTCAGTGTATCCTGTTATTTTCCGTGCAGGATGTGGTCATAGACAGATTTCTTCTTGACCACAAGATTTTTGAGGATATGGATGAAGAAGACATTGAGCTGATCAAACAGAGAGATGCCTACAGGCTGCAGATCATGGAGAGCTACTGTAAGACAACGTCCTGTCTTAGAAACTACATATTAGAATATTTTGGCGAGAGGACGGATACGCCTTGTGATAATTGCGGGAATTGCCATGGCAGTTACACGGAGGAGGATATGACGTTAGAGGCAAAATGGGTGATCAACTGTATCGCGGAGACCAGGGGAAGATATGGGCGCAATATTGTGACGGGGACTCTGGTTGGGGCGAACCGTGCCAGGCTGCGGGAGGTTGGTGCGACTTCATACCGGTCTTACGGGGCGCTAAAGCAGGCAGATGAAAAGGACCTCCAGCTTCTGATCGACCAGATGCTGACGGAGGGGTATATCGTTCAGGCGGGGGAATACCGGGTTCTTCAGATGGGAGATATCAGCGGATTAAAGAATGAAGAGACCCGTGTCATGATAAGGAAGTTTGAGGAAAAGGATGTCCCGGCAGGCAGAAGGAAACAGAGGGCGCGCGGTACGGATTCCCTTACCAGTGCGGGCTTTCAGTTATTTGAGAAGCTTCGGCAGCTTCGCACGGCGATTGCGAAGGAAGAGGGGCTGCCGCCTTATATTATTTTCAGTGATAAGACATTAATCGATATGTGCGCTAAAGTACCGATGGACAGGCAGGGGATGCTTACGGTGTCCGGGGTTGGGGAAAATAAATTCCTGAAGTACGGACAGAGATTTGTAGATGTGATTACGGAATTTGTCGCGGCTCATCCGGAGGATGTGCTCAGTACGGGGACAGAAGAGGGAGATGCGGATGAACTGTTTGGGGAACCGGCGCGGCCCAACAGCCGCGGGAGAAAAGGAGCGTTCTATCTCCAGCCGGAGGATGCACAGAATTTCGAATACGGGGAATATTATTATATCAGTGATATCAAGGACAGGTTGAATCGCATCTGCAGTACCGAAAATGTCAGGAAGGCGACCATAACCATAATCTGGGAGTATCTTCTGTCCGAAGGGCTGACAGAGGAAGAGGAGAAAGATAATAAGATTCAGAAGGCCCGGACAGAGCGAGGCACCGGCATGGGAATTAAGATTGTGGATAAGATCAACCAGAAGGGAGAGCCGTATCAGCTTCTGATGTACCCGGAAGCCGTTCAGAAGATGATCGTAGAATATTTCGCAGGGCCAAGGGATTATGACAGCGGCAGGGCAGGCGTCAAGCAGGGAGCGGCTATACAGACGAATTCTGGTATGGCATGGCCTGAGGAGGAGGATGACAGATTGGTCAGTGAATTTGAGGATGGCATGAAGATATCCGAGATGGCAAAAAGTCATGGCAGGACGAAGGGTGCGATCCAGGCGAGACTGAAAAAACACGGGCTTATTGAGTAGAATATGGAAATGTTATGAAAATTCATACCGCCATATTGACAACATCCCTAAAAGCGAGTATCATCATATGTGGAAACAGATAAATGAATAATGCTGACTTTCTCTTATTCAGAGCAGTGGAGATACAAAGGATCTGTGAAGCTGCGGCAACCCCCGGTTCGGGAAGGTGCCA
>ERZ808044.681-NODE-681-length-29929-cov-4.604918_pt1 | contig 29929 bp, 30 predicted proteins | sample MGYA00380195_ERZ808044 | MGnify/ENA primary metagenome ERZ808044 (study PRJEB31490, sample SAMN06133423) | mouse gut metagenome | isolation source: Z7_2 | host: mice | place: China: Chengdu | collected 2015-05 ...
GCTGTTTCTGCGCTTTTTGGATACGCTGTAGTGGTTTACCATAGAATCCATATTTCCTGATGAAACTAAAAAGCCCAGCCGCGGCTCTCCCAATATCCCAATGCTTTCCTCAGCTTTCCAGTCAGGCTGGGAGATAATCCCCACCTTATAGCCTTTGGCTTCTAAGAGCCGGCTGATAATCGCCGTGCCAAAAGAAGGATGATCCACATAGGCATCCCCGGTTATATACACAAAATCGCATTGCTCCCAGCCCCGTTTTTCCATGTCCGCCCGGCTGACAGGCAGAAAATCCCGGCTCATGCAAACACTCCATTTCTTAAATTCCCGTCTCTGTCCAAAAGCTGGGCAAAATCCTCTATAAAATAGTGGGCCAGCCCCGCCTTCTCCTCCCTTAAATCCCGGGAAAAATCATCCTCCACCGCAAATACCGTCATTCCGGCCCGCTTTCCAGCCAGAATTCCTGCAGGAAGATCCTCAAAAACCGCACATTCTTCCGGAAGGACCTGAAGCCTTTTGGCGGCTTCCAGGTAGACATCCGGCGCCGGTTTTCCCGCCGCCACCTGACAGCCTACAATCACAGTCTGAAAATACTCCTGGATCCCCAGGGCATTTAACACGGCATCCGCCAGCTCTCTCCCGTTGCTGGTGGCAATCCCTGCCTTGATATTACAGCTTTTTAGGGCCTTTAAAAAGGCAAAAACCCCCTTTTTTAAAGGAACCTCCTGACGGTATTTATCAATGGCCATGCGGACCCATTCTGCCTTAATCTCTTCCAGGGATTGGGGTATGGCAAAATGGTTTTTAAAATAAACGGCGGTCTCGGAAAAACTCATCCCTTCAATCTCTCTCTGGAGAGTTTCCGGACACTGATAACCGTACCGGCCCAGATATTCCACATCAATAGCCTTCCACATCCACATAGAGTCAACCAGGGTTCCGTCTAAATCAAAAATTACTGCTTTTATCTTATTCAATGGATTCTCCTCTTTTCAGTCCGGCAAGCTCCTCTTCTGTTAGTTTGCGGTACTCCCCGGTTTTCAACTTTTCATCCAGGACCAGGGAACCCATGGAAAGCCTTTTTAGATAAACCACCTGACAGTCCAGGGCCTGAAACATCCTCTTTACCTGATGGAATTTTCCTTCCTGAATGGTAAGGGTTACTGCGGTAAGATTCTCTCCCGGCTGTTCCTCAGGAAGTACAGTCAAAACCGCAGGCATAGTTTTCAGGCCGTCCTCCAGAACAATACCTGTCTCAAACTGCTCTTTGCTGTCAGCCGGAAGGGTTCCCAAAATATGGGCATAGTAAGTTTTATCCACATGGCGCTTAGGAGAAAGCAGCCTGTGTGCCAGCTCCCCGTCATTGGTAATGAGAAGCAGCCCTTCTGTATCCACATCCAGCCGCCCCACCGGAAACAGATCCTTTCGAACTGCGCCTTCAATCAGCTCCACCACGGTTTGATACCGGCTGTCTTCTGTGGCGGAAACCACACCTTGAGGCTTGTTTAACATATAATATTCAAAAGCCGCATAGGCTACCGGACAGCCGTCCAGAGTCACCTGATCCCTTTCCGGGCAGATTTTCCGTTCCGTCTTTTTCTCTGCCTGGCCGTTTACAAAAATCCGGCCCTTTTTCGCCATCTCTTTTATTTGGCTGCGGCTTCCCTTTCCCATCTGGCTTAAAAATTTGTCCAGGCGCATACTCGTTTCCATTACATCCACCGCCAGCCGGGATAGTATTTATTTTTAAGAGACTTTCCCGTCCATTTTGCCCACCCCAGGGGAAACCGGTCTACACATACCAGGCACCAGCCGGGATACAGTTTTTCTCCTTCGCTGTCCGCAAGGGAGAGAGTTTCTCCTTTAAGATAGCGAATTACCCGGTCGTCCTTCCGGGTAAGGGAAATCTCGTTGTCATATTGTCCGCCTTTCAGACTCATGGCAAAAGCCTGAGACGGCTCAAACCGATCTCTTTTCATTTCTCCCACCAACAGCCCGGTTCGAAGGAACCGAAGGCCTGTATTCTTTAAAAAGCCTGCAGGAAGGTAATACACCATTCCGTTTTTTTCTACAAGGCGTGAAGGATCCCAGGCCTTGCTGTCCTTTTCTCCCGGCGCCATACGGCAATGGGATAAAAAATCCACTACTGGCTCAAACCATTTGCCAGAATCCTCCAGGCTGTCTTTAAGGGCTTTTTGGGCGTTCTCCTCTTCTTGTTTTTTTCCGTTATAATATTCTTCCAAAAGCCGGACCCTGGGCAGGGGGAGATGTTTATACATAAGCGCAATAAAGTGCCCCTCCCCCTTCAGCTTATGGGGGAAGAGCCTTAAACAGCCTGTAAGTCCGATACCGCCGCTGGCCCCTTCAAATTTGGGCAGGGACAAAAGTTCCATGTCTGGAAATTCTTCCATAATATATTTTACAATGCCTTCATCTTCATCCATAGAAAAGGTACAGGTGGAATACATCAAATATCCTCCGGGCTTTAGCATTTTGACTGCTTCCTCCATAATCCGTTTCTGGATTTTCGCGTAGTGGCTGGGACCTCTCTCCATCCAGTCCTTGATCATATCCCGCTCTTTGCGAAACATTCCCTCTCCGGAACAGGGGGCGTCCACCAGGATTTTATCAAAAAATTCCGGATAGCACTGGGACAGCCGTTCCGGCGACTCGCTGGTAACGCAAAAGTTGGAAACTCCCGCCAGCTCCAGGTTCTTTAAAAGGGCCTTTGCCCTGGAATTGCTGATATCGTTGGAAATCAGAATCCCTTTTCCCTTCAGTTTGGCTCCCAGTTCTGTGCTTTTTCCTCCGGGAGCGGCGCACAAATCCAGAACCCGGTCTCCCGGATTTACCGGCAGGGTGGACGCGGGAGTCATGGCGCTTGGCTCCTGGAGATAATAAAGGCCTGCGTAATAATAAGGATCTTTGGCCGGTTTCACATTTTCATCATAGTAAAAGCCGTTGGGAATCCAAGGAATTTTCTCCAAATCCCACGGCGCCAAATCCCTTAATTCCTCCGGCTCCAGCTTAATGCCATTGACACGAAGCCCCTGATAACGGCCATTGTCAAAGCTTTTTATATAGTTTAAATACTCTTCCTCGCCTAAAAGGCTTTTCATGTGCTGCAAATATTCTTCCGGCAGTTGAAACTGTTTTTCCATATTCCCTCTTTTGAAAACGCTTTTTCTGTTACACTAATTTTTACTTTGAAAGTCCCGCCGCCGTCAGGCGGCATAAGTTCAGGTATGCCCCATGCGCCCGCCAGACTTTCATGTGCGGTAGCGCGTCCGCCGCCGGGCGCATGCAGGTTTACTATACCATATTCAGGAACAAATTGATATCGCCAATATGCATAGTTTTCTTTTGGATTCTTCCTCTTAATAAGTGTAGTTCAGACGATATTTCTCCAGATAGCGCAGGATCCAATAGGGATTTATAGACAATTCCTCATAATTATCCGTGTGCAGATACATTCCCAGGTGAAGATGAACCGGAAAATTGCCGGTAGTTCCCGGAACCTTTGAATAACCGGTATCCCCCATAAAGCCCAAAAGAGTTCCGGCCCTTACCGGATCTCCTTCTTTCCAGTCTTTGGCATAGCTGTAGAGATGGGCATAATATAAATAGAGCCCTTTAGGAGCTCTGACTCCGATTCTCCATCCCCCCTGTTCCAGCCAGCCTGCCTTTTCAATCACGCCGTCGGTCATGCTGACTACCGGATAAAAGCCAGCCGGTTGGTTATTTCCCATAATATCGCAGCCTTCGTGGCCTCTGTCTCCCCCATAGCTTCTGGGATCCTGCCAGCCATTTTCATATACCACATCTGTCCCGGACTCTAAAGTATTTTTGGGAATGGGAAAATATTTTAAATCGGAAAGCACTGTCTCATAGGCATTCACCAGCTTTTGAAACGCAACCGGTTTTTTTGCCATCACAGAAGCAGCATTTGCATCCAGGGATGGGGCCTCTGTCAAATCGTATTCGTATTCTACCATCATAGCAGCCACTGACTGGGGATCCAGAGAGCTTTCCCCAGAGAGAAGCTCCCCCAGAGCCATGGCCCGAAACCCGTCGCTTTCCCAGGTATAGCTGTCTAATTGATAGTAATCAGGATTATTAACCAGATAATCAGACAAGGTAACCTGAAAAAGGGCCAGTATGAGAATCAGAATAAATATAAGCATATCCCCACCACGATCTTTCATATAAGTGTATAAACCATTGTATTCAGGTGTCTATGAAAAAATCCTTGGTGTCCCGCCTGCTGGCAATTCTTTCCCTGGCGCTTCTGCTTTGGAAGCCGGATCTGGCCTTTATCGGGGCTAAAAATGGGCTTCTTTTATGGGGGCTGGTAGTCCTTCCCACTCTCCTTCCCTTTATGATCTGTTCCCAGGTGATTGTGGGAATCCAGGCCGCCCCCCTTTTGGTCCGGCCCCTTATGCCCTTTTTCAGACGGGTGCTGAAGCTTTCTGATGAAGGCGGCTATGTGCTTTTGTCCGGGCTGCTGTGCGGATATCCTATGGGAGCCAAAACCTGTGGGGAATTTCTAAGGCAGGGAAAAATTTCCAAGCAGGAAGCCGGCTATCTTCTGGCAATCAGCAACCATCCCAGCCCAATGTTTCTCCTGGGTTACGTAATGATCCAGATTAGCCTGGTAGAAGGACTTGCCCGTCCGGTTTCTGTCTGGCAGGTCCTGGCATGTTTGTACCTTCCCATCCTGCCTCTGGCCGCTTTTGCCGGAAAGCTCTATGGCTTGAAGCTTCCACAGCCCGGCTTTTCGCCCCAGACTTCCTCCCATTCTTCTAGTGTCCCTATCTCCCAGGGTTTTTCCTTTGATCAAGCCATGATGTCCTGTATTGAGACCATGGTAAAGATCGGCGGTTATATTATGCTTTTTTCTATTTTGGCCGTTTACGGCGCCAGACTTCCCTTAAAAAATCCTCTGATCCGGTGTTCTTTCCTGGGAGCCATTGAAATCACCACCGGAATCCAGGCCATCGCTTCCTCTGTAAAAGGGCCTTTGGCAGTCCTCCTGATTCTGGCATCAGCCGCTTTTGGAGGCATGTCCGGAATCTTTCAGACAAAAAGCGTGATAAACGGCCCGGGCAGTCCTGAAAAAAAGCCGGATAGAAGCCTTTTAAACAGCCTGTCCATCCGGCATTATGTACTTTGGAAGCTTCTCCACACTCTTTTCACCTGTCTGTGCTTTATTCTGTCTGAGTGGGCTGTCCCTCTTCCATAGGCTCCTCTGGGGGAGCCACGATACCTCCTGCCAGCTCGTTGCGATTGGAGGAAACAATATCATAGCTGGACTGCATGGAGGACATAAACGCATCAAACCGTCCCCTTGCGCCTTCCATGGAATGGGTAATGATGGTCTGCAGGCTGCGGAGCATATCGTCCGTATATTGGATGGCTCCCTGGCGGATACCGTTGGCATCGTTGACCGCATTGTCCACAATGGCCTGAGCCTGAAGGTTGGCCTGCTCTACCACCTCGTTAGCGTGAGAATAGGCTTTCTGCATAATCTCATGTTCATTTACCAGCTCGTTGGTCTGGGCGTTGGCTTCCTGAAGCATGGCGTCAGCCTGGCTTCGGGCCTGATTTAAAATAGCGTCCTGGTTGCTGATGATTTTTTGATACTTCTTAATTTCATCGGGAATCCGAAGGCGCAGCTCCACCAAAAGCTCCTCCAGCTCTTCTTTATTTACCAGAATCTTTGTATTGGAAAGAGGCTGATATTTGCAGCTGTCAATAAATTCTTCAATCTCGTTAATCAACTGTTCGATTCTGCTTACCATAACTTTTCTCCTTAACCCTTAATACAGGCGTCTGCCTGGGCAAATTTTGCCTTTACTTTATCTGCAATCTGAGGATGGAGGAACATATGGATGTCTCCTCCAAATCCGGCTATTTCCTTGACAATGCTGGAGCTTAAATAGGAGTATTTCAAATTGGTATTTAAAAACAGCGTATCTATCTCCGGCGCAATAACCCGGTTGGTCTGGGCCAGCTGAAGTTCATACTCAAAATCTGTAACTGCCCGCAGTCCCCGGACAATTACATTTGCCCCGCAGTTTCTGGCAAAATCAATAAGAAGCCCGTCAAAGCAGCGGACCTCTACGTTTTCCAGTTCTGCAGTTACTTCCTTTAACATATTAACACGTTCCTGAGCGGAAAACAATGGGGTTTTGGACTTATTCTGCAAAACTCCGATCACTACCTTGTCCATAATCCTGGCAGTTCTGTTAATGATATCATAATGCCCCAAAGTGACCGGGTCAAAGCTGCCCGGATACACGGCTATTGTCATAGTATCTCCTTTTGGCCTGCTGTTTCAGCCTGAAAATTCGCAACAGTTCGTTTTTTTATAAATACATGTTTATTGGTCTTATATTCTTTGCTTTTCAGCATACAATATCCCCACTGGGAAAGCCAGGAAAAATCCGTATCCAAAGAAGCTTCCACCACGATCAGAGTGTGGCTGTCTGATAAAAGGGAATCCTTTAAATATAAAAGAACCTGTTTTTCTAAATCCATCCTGTAAGGTGGATCCATAAAAATCAAATCAAAGGGAACCTTCCGGCTCTCCAGACGTTTTAAGGCGGAAAGCGCGTCACATTCCATAACCTGAGCCTTGTCTTCTAAACGGGTGGTTTTTAAATTATAACGGATACAGTCACAGGCTTTTTTATTCTGCTCTGCAAATACCGCTTCCTCCGCGCCCCGGCTAAGCGCTTCAATCCCGATTGCCCCGCTTCCTGCAAACAAGTCTAAAAAACGGGAATCTAAAATCTCCGGCTGTAAAATATTAAATAATGTTTCTTTAATTCTGTCTGTGGTTGGCCTGGTGTCCATTCCTTCTATGGTTTTTAACTGCAGCCGCCTGGCGCTGCCTGCGATTACTCTCATAGATCTTCTCCTTATCCTTAACAGTATAATATGATTATTCCTTGTAGACAAGTGATTTTTTCTATGTTTTGGAAAATTACACAGAACCTTCTAGTTTATTAATCTGTATCAGGCATATACTACGGATGTAGCACAAAACAAACCGCTGCCCCACTAAAAATACGCAGCGGAAATCGATTAAAAGGAGGCGTTTTTATGTCTACAAACAATTCTTCTAACAAAACTAACGTACCTGAGGCAAAAGAGGCAATGGACAAGTTCAAAATGGAAGTTGCCAGCGAATTAGGCGTACCGTTAACCAATGGTTACAACGGTAACTTAACTTCCGCACAGAACGGTTCTGTAGGTGGTTATATGGTGAAGAAGATGATCGAGGCTCAGGAGCGTCAGATGGCAGGCAAGTAAATGCCGCTTTGATTTGAGAAATCAATCATTTGTCACGTAAGGTGACAAAAACCCCGGATGGTCTGAATTTCAGAATATCCGGGGTTTTTCCTATTTGATATAAGCCACCTCTCCCACTCTCTCAATGGGCTTTGGCTCCTCATCGCTGTATCCCAGCGCCGCCATTCCGTAAACCACGTGATCAGCCGGGATCTGAAGCTCATCCAAAACCGGGCGGATTACCGGATCATCACAGATTCCCTGAAGCTGGTTGATCCATACGGATCCCACTCCCAGTGAATGGGCTGCCAGAAACGTATTTTCCAGCGCGCAGGCATTATCTTCTTTGCCAAAGGGGCTTTCTTTTTGATTTGAGGGGATAATTAAGGCAGCCGGCTGATACATATTGTATCCATTGCGGTTTAATACCATCTCAATGGCCCTGGCAAGCTTTTCTATCATGGGACGGCTGGTAACCACGGTAAATTTCCAGGTCTGCCCGTTTTTCCCACTGGGAGCACAGAGCGCTGCCTCTACAATCTGTTTTAAATCCGCCTCCGGTATGGGCTTTTCTAAAAATTTTCTGGTACTCCTTCTGGTTAAAATTGTTTCTATGGTCTGATTCATTTCAAACCTCCTCCTTTCATTAATAGCCCCACATCTGTGTCTGGGACTGAATGGTCTCATAGGGGTGGAGAAGAGCCTTCTCCATACATAAAGCAAAATAGGCATCCTGGAGAGCTTCTGCCATAGGATATACCTCCTCTCCGGTATTTACATAGCGTTTCATGCCCGCAAGGATTTTGGCAATGGCGGCTTCATCATCGGTGAGCCCCTGTCTTTCATAAGGATTCTCCCAGGTTATGATTTCATTATGGCAGATCTTCTCCTGATCCATGTATGCCAGCCGGTTTCCTGCTATCTCTCCCCGTTCCCCTTGAACCCGGATATCTGTGCCCCGGATCCGCGAGTGATACTGGGCATTGCAGAAATCATAAAATCCCATCTTTCCACTGTCAAATTCTATGTCCATCCGGATGCGGTAACGGTCTGTTACGGAGCCGTCCGTTACCGGGCCGTTTCTGTCAGCCGTCTCCAGCACCGGGAAGGTATAGCGTTTTCCGGTAAAAAAAGCATTTTCAAAACCTGTCCCCAGCAGCCTTCGGATCAGGCTGACTCCGTGATAATCGTGGGCAACAGACAGGTTTACTGCGTGAGGATCTCCCAGGACGCCGCTTTTTACGATCTCCAATATCTTTTCATATTGGGGATAACAATGGTACTGTTCTGCCACCTGGAATCTGGTTCCATAACAGTGAAGCTGCCAGGCATCCTCCAGATCCTCTATGTTTTGTCCGGCAGGAGTTTCGCAGAGAACCGGAAAGCCTTTGTCCAGGAAGCTTCGGGACACCTTAAAAATGGAAGGCTTATCTACCGCCACCACAATAAAATCCGGTTTTAGCCTCTCACATTCTGCCCTGGAAACCGTGGTATAGACACCGGTTTTTTCATGCATCAGCCTGGCTTTTTCCTCTGTTCTGCACAGCATGGCCAGAACCTCAAATTGTTCCGGAAGGGCTTTTGCAATCCGGACATAAAACTCGGATCTCCAACCGGAACCTACTATTACATATCGTACTTTTTCCATCTTATAAATTCAACCTTTCGTAGCTGTTTTCTAAATAGGATTTTAAGCGTTTCTCAAGCTCCTTATGCTCTGGTCTTTTCAGCTCCGGATCCTTTGAAAGCAGCTCATCCACCTCCTGGGACACGGATTTTAGCAGATTGGCGTCTGTAAAAATATCTGCCAGGCGAAATTCCATATCTCCGCTCTGCCGGACGCCGAAAATGTCTCCCGGCCCCCTGAGTTTTAAATCCTGGGAGGCAATATAAAAGCCGTCATTGGATTTATTTAAAATGTCCAGACGTTCCATGGTCTCCTCATCATCGGAACAGTTGACCATGATACAGTAGGACTGACTGCTTCCCCGTCCCACTCTTCCCCGGAGCTGGTGGAGCTGGGCCAGCCCGAAGCGCTCGGCGTTCTCAATCATCATAACGGTGGCGTTGGGGACATTGACTCCTACCTCCACCACGGTGGTGGAGACTAACACCTGAATCTCTCCTGCCGCAAACCGCTCCATAATCCGGTTCTTTTCTTTTGCCTTCATTTTTCCGTGAAGGTACTCCACCTGTACCTGCTCCGGCAAAGCCTTTCTCAAAATTTTGGTATAGTCCAGCACATTTTCCGCCTCGATCATCTCGCTTTCCTCTACCATGGGACAGATTACATAAGCCTGGCGGCCCATAGCCGCCTGTCTGGCAATAAAATCATAGGCCTTTTCCCGATAGCTTTTGTTTACCACACAGTTTTTAATAGGAAGGCGCTCTGCAGGAAGTTCATCAATAACCGAAATGTCCAGATCTCCATACAAGATAATGGCAAGAGTCCTGGGAATAGGGGTGGCGCTCATAACCATAATATGAGGGGTCTGTCCCTTGGCCCCCAAAGCTTCCCGCTGGCCTACTCCGAACCGGTGCTGCTCATCGGTAATTACCAGAGCCAGCTTGTCATAGTTTACTTTTTCCTGTATCAGGGCATGGGTGCCGATAATGATGTGAGCCTCATGGTTTTCGATCTTCTCATAGGCCAGACGTTTTTCTTTGGCTGTCATAGAACCGGTAATCAATATGGGAACTTTGAGGATCCCATGAGTTTTTAACATCTTGCTGATAGATTCATAATGCTGTTTTGCCAGAACTTCTGTAGGCGCCATCAGCGCTCCCTGGTATCCGTTAAAAGCAGTGTGAAGCAAAGCCAGCACAGCCAGGATGGTTTTTCCGGAGCCTACGTCTCCCTGAACCAACCGGTTCATCACCTTGCCACCGGATAGATCTTCTTCAATCTCTCTCATAGCCTTTTTCTGGGCCCCGGTAAGGGAAAAGGGGAGAGCCTCTTCAAAGGCTTTTACTTCTTTCGAAAGCGTTATGGGATAAGGGCTTTCCTTATCCTGCCGGCTCTCCTTTAGCCGCCGGACCCCCAGGATAAACAGGAAAAATTCGTCAAACACCAGACGCTTTCTGGCAAAAAGCAGTTCTGTCTCATCTGCCGGGAAATGGATGTGCTCTATGGCAAAATTATACTCGGCCAGTTGGTATTTTTTCCGGATATAGGCCGGAAGATACTCCCGGATCATAGGCCTTGCGGAAAGAGCCTGGCTGACCGCCTTTGTAATAGCCTTATTTCCCAGGCCTTTGGTCTGACCGTAAATTGGCTGCATACAGTGGAGCTTTTCTTCGTAATCCTCCGGATGGAACAGCTCCGGCTGTTCCATTACCAGACGCCCCCTCTTTTTTACTACCCGCCCTCTGAAAATCCAATGGCTCTGCGCCTTTAAATTGGCCCGCATATAGGGCATATTATACCAGCATATTTGAAGAGTCCCTGTAAGATCCCTTAAGGTCAGGGACACCATCTGAAGACCGTTAAATCGGATTAGATCCGGCGTTTTTGTGAGGACTCCCTCCACCGCCTCTGTCGTGCCTTCTTTTATCTGGCCTATGGGAACCGGATTTTTGTAGGCGTCGTAAGCTCTGGGATAGTAAGAAAGCAACTCTTCTGTGGTCTCAATTCCAAGGCGCCGGAACAGCTTTCCGGTTTTTTCACCGATGCCTTTTAATTCTTCAATTTCCATACTCTTTCTACCACTCTTGCACAAGTATCAAATAGAATCCATAATTATCTTACCATAAAAATAGTATGAAATCCTTGTATTGCCTAGAAATAATGGCTTTACAAGGATTTCTTTTGCTCTTACTGTTACTCTACCGAAATCAGATAGTAATAGATTGGCTGACCGCCATCCTGAAGTTCAATCTCACAGTCAGGGAAGCGTTCCTGGGCTTTGGCAAGAAGAGCCCCTGCTTCCTCCTCGCTGACATCGCTTCCATAATAAATGGTTACCAACTCGGATTCCTCATCCAGCATGGCATTCATCATGTCCAGAGTAGCGGCATCAACGGATTTTCCTACCGCCAGCATCCCGCTGTCGCCGATACCCATAATATCGCCTTCTTCAATGTCCATACCATCAATGCAGGTAGTCCGCACTGCATAGGTAACCTGGCCAGTCTTTACCCGGTTCATCTCCTGGGTCATGGCCTCCAAATTTTCCTCAGCGCTTAAATCCGGGATAAAATTGATAAGAGCCGTAATTCCCTGAGGAACTGTCTTGGTAGGTACTACGATTATGTTCTTGTCCTCTACCAGGCTCTTCGCCTGTTCTGCTGCAAGGATAATATTTTTATTGTTAGGCAGGATGAAGATAGTATCGGCATTGACCTGATCAATGGCGTTTAACATATCCTCGGTGCTGGGATTCATGGTCTGGCCGCCCTCAATCAGATAGTCAGCTCCGATTCCCTTAAAAATCTCTCCCAAACCTTCCCCGATAGATACGGCAATGAAACCAAAAGGCTTTCTTGGCTGGGCCGCCTTTTCTTCTGCCTTCTTAGCTTCCTCCCGGGCTTTCTGGCTGGCAGCTATCTTCTCTGCGTCCTTAATCAGGCGTTCTTCATGCTCTTCCCGCATATTGTCCACTTTCATCCGGGAAAGAGAACCATAGGTTAATGCCTTTTCAAAAGCAAGGCCAGGATGATTGGTATGAACGTGCACCTTTACTACGTCCTCGTCTGCAACCACTACAATGGAGTCGCCGATAGACTCTAAGTAGGCTTTAAAAGAGCTCTCATCCTCTTCTGAAAATTCTTTCTCGGCATTAATGATAAACTCGGTGCAATATCCAAATTTGATGTCAAAATTTTCTGCAGAAGCAGCCCCGGCAGCTTCCCTTACAGAAGAGGAAACCGACGGTTTTGTTCCTTCTACTTTTAAATCCAGTTCCTTTCCTAAGAGGCCGTCCAAAGCCCCCTTCATCACCTGCATCAAGCCCTGGCCGCCGGAATCCACAACCCCAGCCTGCTTGAGGACCGGAAGCATCTCCGGAGTCTGGCTTAAGACATAATCCCCATGCTCAATGACCTTTTCTAAAAGCTCCGCCAAATCCTCTGTCTGACTCACCAACTCCACCGCCTTGTCAGACATGCCCTTTGCCACGGTTAAAATAGTGCCTTCCTTAGGCTTCATAACTGCTTTGTAGGCAGTCTCCGTGGCCCTCACAAAGGCGTTGGCCAAAACTGTGGTGGTAATTATATCGCAGTTTTTGATTTCCTTGGTAAAGCCCCGGAACAATTGAGACAAAATAACGCCGGAGTTTCCTCTTGCCCCTCTTAAAGAGCCGGAAGAAATAGCCTTTGCCAGATTCTCCATGGTAGGCTCCTCAATGGAAGCCACTTCCCTGGCTGCAGCCATAATAGTCATAGTCATATTGGTGCCCGTATCCCCGTCCGGCACAGGGAACACATTCAATTCGTTAATCCATTCTTTTTTTGCCTCTAAGCTTTTGGCTCCTGCTAAAAATGCCTGCTTTAACAGTTTCGCGTCTACTGTATTCATACCCACAGGTTTCTTCCTCCTAATCAATGACTCTTACACCTTCTACATAGATATTAATCTTATCTACGCTCATGCCGGTGAACTCTTCTACTTTGTATTTTACGTTTTCAATCAGGTTGTCGGAAACTGCAGAAATGCTTACTCCATAAGCCACAATCACATGAAACGAAATGGAGATACGGTTGTCCACAATCTCTACATTAATTCCGTGCGTCAGGCTCTCCCTCTTGAGAAGCTTTACCAGGCCGTCTTTCATACTGACGGCAGCCATACCAACGATGCCAAAGCACTCTACTGCCGTAGTACCCGCATATAAAGCAATAACATCAGGGTTAATCTGGATTTCGCCCAGTTTATTATTGATTCGTCCTTTCATAGACTTGCCTCCAATTCTCTTGATATTGTTCAGTATACACTATTTCCTGGAAAAAAGAAATAAATTTTTAAAATTCACTTGCAAATTTTTGAAGTTTCTGGTATTATACAGATGTTGTGGATTTATAAGAGGGTATTTTACTTAAGAAAATCCAAGTAGCTTTGAAGGAGGTGCAAATCATGGCTAAATGTGCAATTTGCGAAAAAGCTGCTCACTTTGGTAACGCAGTGAGCCATTCCCATAGACGTTCCAATAAGATGTGGAAAGCTAACGTAAAATCTGTTAAGGTGAAAGTTAACGGCGGCGCTCGGAAGATGTACGTATGTACTTCCTGCTTACGCTCCGGATTAGTTGAGAGAGCTTAATTAGATTTTGTAAGGGCTGTGAGGAATCTCACAGCCCTTTAATTATGAAAAACACCTTTTATTTTTCTCTTATAATCCGGGGCAGGCAAAACCGGTCTCTGTCCAGGTTAAACGCCACTGCCGTATCCAGGCCGGACGGCTTCCTGTCATTTACCAGAATTCGCTCTCCCATTGGCATACCAAATAAGATTTTGTCAAATCTTATCCCGTGGCTGTTCAAAAAATTCACGGTTGCTTCCCTGTAATCTTCCAGACGGGAAGTTAAAATGATCACCTTATCTCCCTTCGGCAGTCCGTCCAAGTATTCTTTTACGCCTTCCAGCAAAGAATCTTCTCCATCGGTTTTGTAGCCATTATGTTTTAATAATGTCCCGTCCAAATCAAAAATCCAGGTCTTTGAAAGGGTTGATAAGATCAAATCCTGTTCCATACAAAATCTCCATCTACTACTATATTTTCCCAGCCGTCTATGGCATACATGTCTATGGCCTTCCACTTGGTGTCGCTGTAATGATAATCCGGATACAGCGCGATTTTTCTGCATTTGGCATAACGGATCACATCACACAGCCCGCTTCGTATCCCCACAAAATTTCCTGCACGCTGGACTACAGACTTCATCTGGGTAATGCGTGGGCTGATCCCCCTGGTTCCCGCCAGCGGTTTCTCATCCTCCGCCACGTTGGTAAAGCACTGATACCCCTGTTCCTGAAAATCAGCCACAATAGGCTTCCAAAATGCCTCATCAAAAGTAGTAACGGACTTTGCATAAGGCGCAAATATCACGGCTTTCCCCGGCGCAATTTCGTTCAGAGCCGGATACTCCTCCCACCGGAATGGCCGGTAGGGTTTTGTCTTCTGGGGCAGTCCAAATACACCGCATTTATAAATTGTTTCCAGAGGAATACATTTTATTTGCAAAGCCCTGTGGAGCTGTACCATATAAGGCCTGTCCTGATGCGCGATATAGGAATTCTCTTCCCCGGTGTAGATACATGCCTGGATCAGCTCATCCAGCTCTTTTTGTGCATACACCTCCACAGAATATGTACCGAAAAGCTCCGCTACCTGCCTGCACACGCCGCTGGGTACGCAAATTACACAATTCCTGACATGGCGTTCTAAAAGAAAGTGTGGAAGGTAGGACATGGTAAAGAAAATGTCTCCCAGAGCGGAAAATGGACACAGAATCAGAAAATGTTCCGGATATTTTTCCCGTATATGGTTTAGCTGCAAAATTCCTCTGTTCAACCGTTCTTTCTTTTTCCCAATGGTTTCCTCTGACAGGGAATACTCTGCAAAAGAATTATACTCTACCAGCTTTTCTATCCTGCCTGTATAACCCAGCTGCTTTAGCTGCCTGGCCATAGCGGCATAAGCCCTGGCTGCAATGCAAACGATAACCTTATCAGGCTGATCTTCCAAAGCCGACTGTGGTGGATATATTGGAATGCCGTTATATTTTTTTCCCTGTTTTCCCGGGTTATTATCCAGAATCCCCTGAATCAAAAATCCCCAGGCAAGGAGCAAATCCGCCAATTCTTCCGTGGCATTACAGTGTCCGAAAAGATATATTTTTTTATTTTGAATGGCATTTTCCCGGACTAGCTGCTCCAGATTCTCTGTCATTTCTTTATAATAAAATTTGTCCATAGTTAATATAAAAATGCTTCTATTGCCTCGTCAAAAGTCAATACTTCTGTGCCTACATAATTAAATAGTGTGCCGAACCTGCCATCAGACGAAATGATTTGGAGTCTGTCAGTAAACTCGTACATATAATATAGCTCCAATATCTCATGTATTCCTTTTTCCCCTACTGCTTTTACATTTACATTCTTATACTCGCCAGCATAGTCTGTTGTTATGAATAGTGTCCTGTCCGATTCCGCATTTTGGGGGATTTTGCTGCAGACGGCTTCTAAAAATTCCGGATTGGAGCCTTTAAAAATAAGTATTTTCGAATACTCTGCAAGCCATTTTTCTATCCTGCTTTTCATTTTTCAGCATTCCTCTCTTGCGGCAACCACTCTTATTATCTGCGGATCCACTCCGTTAAAAGGTGCAAAACCTTTATTTTCTTCAGCGTATTTGATTACAAATCCGGCTTTCATAAGTCTCAGTAAAAATTCATTGATTCTGATAAATCTTCTGTAATGTTCATCAAATATAAATTCGTCCTTTCCTATACACTCTCCCTCTCCATACAGAAAATCATGAATACTTCTCACTTCCACACAAAATATCCCATTATCGTTCAAAGCTTTATATACATTTTTAATAAGTTTATACTCCTGTTCAAGACTTATGGCATGTACGGTGAACCTGCTGTAGCATATGTCATATTTCCGCTGGCATATGAACTCCGATTCTATAAAATCGTCACAGATAAATTTACACCCTGATTTCAAACTATTAAGCGAATTTATCGCAACTTCTGATGCGTCAATTCCAACCACATCCATTCCATTTGCATCAAAATATAACGAGTCCCTTCCATTCCCGCATCCCAGTTCCAGTACGCTTTTTTTGCCGCCCATCCAGTTTTTCAGAATAAATTCTGCAAATCTGGTTTTGTCTCTGATGGCTTCATTCTTTTTTAAATAAAAAGCATCCCAATATCCTTTATTATCAATTTTCAATTTGCTCATCCGTCCTCCTATAGGAAGGGAACCCATGAATCCTCTGTTCCTCTTCCGGCGGGATTTTCATATAATCTCCATATATTTGTCTCAAATACAAGTCATATTCTCTGGGGCCTTTATATGTACTACCCTCAAACATCATGTCAGTTCCATCCCCGAATACACGAGATGCAAGAATCCATGGTTTTGCTGGTATGGTTGTTAAAACACCGACATTTTTCGAGTCGTAAAAGCCTTTTGCAAATTTCAGATTCAGGATGTTGTTACGGCAGTCCGGCAGCTCTTTTCTAATCACATCTCTTGCAATACAATACCAGTACCACTCTATATCTAACAGAGTATGTTTTAGCAATTGGCTCTCAAAAGACTCCCCTTCTTCATATCCGGACATAGGGAAAATATCAATATAGGTTCCCTGAATCCATGTAATCGGAAATCCGTGATGGTGCAAATAGGTTCTGTCATCTACTACCTTTGCAAATGGGAAAAAATAGTTATCATTAGATTCCACACTTAATGCATGATACGGCGAATCTGATCTATAATTTTTCAGGAAAAATTTATAATCTTCAACAGGCATAAGGATGTCAATATCATCATCCCAGGGAATAAATCCCTGATGCCTTACAGCTCCAATCAGCGTACCATAGGCAAGATAATACTTCAGCCCATTCCTGTGGCAAAACCTTGCAAAATCATCCAGAATATTCTTAATCATTCTCTTGTGCTCCGCATCAGAAAGCTTTCTATGTTCTTCACATTTTGAAAAAATCTCTTTACATGCTGTATTCCACATCTCCATTTCTGTGGGAAGGCATAAAATATTTTCAGCCTCAACCCCGCTGCTTAATAATTGTCTCTCTATCTCTTCTTTTCTGTAAGAAGATGTGAGAAACAAAGTATAAGCCAACTCTTTCTCCCTATTGAAGAACTCTTCCGGCGATATGATTTTCAGTTCTGGAAAGCTTTTTCCTGCAACAATTTTGTCAACCGCCTCTTTGGGAATATCTACATAATGAAATGTAAAAGGCATACACCAGTTTCTGTTAATACCTGTATTCCATTTATTTTTATCATTATCCAGAACTGCCGAAATCATATAGCCGTCAGCAGCAAGGTAGTCATATACTAAAGACAATACATTGCTATATCCAAACCAAACTATCTTCTTATAGGAGCCAGACTCTATTTTATGGCGTATTGTTTTTATGAAATTTTTATAATAATTTGTAATAATTAGCTCTGACATTTTAACCTTTCTGTATTACATATTTTTGATAATCCCTTAAGGAAAATATAGGACTTTCCGGAAACGCCTGATTCATATCTCTCATACGTTTCTCCATACACTGGCAAAAATCTTCTGTTATGGTTAAATCAATAGAAGCCTTATATCCTTTTTCATCAAAGATATCAATCTGTTTTAAGAGATTATTATGACAATACAATTTCCCTTCTTCCACCCATGCACAGCAGACGGCTATTTCTTCACTCCCGTTCCGTTCCTCATCATATTCTTTTAGGCAAACGATTGTTTCCTGATCCGGATCTATTTTCAAAAGCATATTCGCCCAAAGGGGAATGGCCAGAATCGATGAGCCGATTCTCATCAGTTTGGAAAATCCAATGATTTTGTGCACAAAAAATCCCTGGGGCAGCTGTCCAAAGTCCCTGATTGTATTATTTTTACTGTCCCACAGCTTAATTATTCCATCCTTTCTGCCAGTCAGTAACAGATTCTCTTCCAATACTTCTATGCCGGAAAATCCATTCCAATTATTATTGCAATCTATTATCTTATAGGACTTTTTTATGGTATCAAAAGACAGCAGATAGTCCCCATTCGCCGATGCAAGAATAATGGTTTTACCCTTTACTACATAGTCTGACCAAAAGAACGCTTCATTTTCAAATAGCCGCTCATCAGCCTCACTCACCCACTGATTATGGTAGTCCAGTTGATATGTAATTAAATTCAGTTCTACTATTGCCGGGTAGGTCCGGGGAATCATGTAAATACTGTTATCCACAATGACAGAACATATGAATTTCATCCAGCTCACATATGAATTTTTTGATTTTGTTTCTATCTTTTTCAGTTCAATTTTGTGGAATGTCTTTTCTTTTATGTTGTATAGTGCAATGGAGGAAGCGCCTCTCGGGACCAGCAGGAGAATTCCGTTAAAGTATTGGATATCCGCAAATAAATACTTTGTAAAAACATTTTCCCATGGCACTGACCCGGAATAGTTGATAATATTAGTGTCTGGATCCATATTACAGAGGGCATTATATTCATTAAAAAAAAACCATCTTTTATTGTCTGCTAAACAGCAGCTCTCAAAACTGATTCCAAATTTATTTATCTTCACAGAATCCATAGCCCATCTCCTAAAAATTAAAATTCTTCGGATCTGCCCCCATACGTTTTCCAGTCTCTAATTCATCTATTTTTCTCATATCCTCTTTCTCTAACTGAAAATCAAACACCTCTATATTCTCTTTTAAACGCTGATAATTTTTTGAGCGGGGAATCAAAAGGACTTTTCTCTGTATATGCCATCTTAAAATAATTTGTGCAGGCGTCTTCCCATATTTTTCTGATAGCCTTTCAAATACCTGATTTGCCTTTAAATTACTGTAAGAGCCGCCTAAGGGGCACCATGCCTGCGCCAAAATCCCTCGCTTTTCACATTCCTGGATCAAATCATCATTTCGGAAATATGGATGGGACTCAATTTGATTCAGAACAGGCTTTACTCCGTAACTTTCCAGATTCTTCAATTGTTCCTCTGTAAAATTGCTTACTCCTATGTTTTTTATTTTTCCCTCTTCTTTCAGCTGGATCATTGTCTCCCATGCTTTTTCATACCCTTCTGCCGGCCAATGGATTAAGTACAAATCAATGTATTCCAGCTGCAGGTTTCTCAGGCTTTCTTCAAAGGCATTCCTGGTACTGTTTGTCCTGACATGTTCTGTCCACAGTTTCGTGGTTACAAAGATATCTTCCCGGGGAATACTGCAAGTTCTGACAGCATTTCCCACTTCTTTTTCATTTCCATACTGCCACGCAGTATCAATCAGCCTGTATCCAATCTCAATGCCGCTTCTTATAGATTCTTCCTTCAAATCAAAGGTTCCCAGCCCTATCTGCGGTATTTTCTGTTCTCCCCATATACTAAAGTAATTCATCTTCTGTTGCTCTCCCAATTTATATATATTCCTCTATTGTTTTGGAACTGCTTTTCCATTCCGAATGATGGCCCCAATGTTTTAAGTCACAGTAACGGCAAAACGGAACGTAATTGCTGCTAAACTCTGCGATTTCCCTCCAGTTGTTAACCTGGTAGATGTCTAAATAATCTTCTTTTTTTATTTCAAGATTTTGATTAAAATGCGAATTAAAAATATTGCTGTGGGCCGCAATGGGGCACATATACAGCTTTCCATCTTTCAGAGCGTTAAATTTATTAAAATAGAGACAATTGATACAATAAAACTTCTCTACTTTACCGCTTAAATCCATGGTATGTTTATCCGAAATCTTGACAACCTTGGTCAATTTGTTTGCATGGATATTGGATGACATCGTCAATATGACGCCATATTCTTCTGCCTTTTTCTCTATTGCCATATAGTCTAAATGAATTGGATAAATGGTAACGGTTATGTGAATATTGTAATCCTTACATGCTTTCCAAAAATTTCCTTGTTCTGCATTTTCCAGGGCAAGAAGCAATACCCCGTTTGTCAGTACAATGATTTCTGCTTCCGGGAATTGTTCTCGTGTAATTCTCATACAGTCAATAATATTGGGATGCAATGTTGGCTCCCCGCCCAGCAATGTTATGTATGCCAGCTTATGTTCAAATATCTCTCCCATTCGGATCATATCCTGCTCAAATTGTCTCATGTCCACAAGCCATTTTTCTGAAAGCTGTGAATAGTGATCACACATCTGGCAAGACAAGTTACAATGATCTGCAAGGCTGACTTCAAATGCTAATTCTTCTCTTTCCCTGGGTCTCACCTGCCCTGCGATTGCCCGTTTGTTATATTCTGTCATGGCAAAATAATCTGAAAATCCATATTTTCTGAACATGGGGATAATCTGGTGGAAATACTTATCCGACAAGGCTAATATAATTCCTGTTGATTGATTGTCCTTGATATCGTGAAATTCATGTACCGGAATTTTTCGGTAACAAAAATTCTCATCGTCATGTTCCTTTTTCGTTGTTACCACATACCCCTCAATTTTGACTCCACACAAATCAAAGTATTTCAGTAAATATTCTTGTTGTATTCCTCTTCCATAAATGTATAAATACTCATAGTTTTTACAAAATTCCATCATATCTTCCAACTCATAAATATGAGGAAGTTCATTGATTAAGTGATATTTTTTCCGTTGTTTTACTATTTCTTCCATGATTTTTCCGTCTCTCTTTCTATGATATAATTGTAAATCTGTTCTATATAATCCATGAAATGACTATTTAAAAATTGAATCTCCAGCAAATCGCTGCAAAGCCCCATCTTTTTCAGACTAAAATATTCAAATGCGCTTCCATTGAAAAATCGGTTTTGTGCATCATATAAAATAATCTTTTTTGCTTTGGCATTGCTGATAATATCACAAAGGCCGCTTCGCACTCCGATAAAAAATCCCGCCTTTTCCACAAACTGAGGCGCTATGTCCAATGAAAAAAATACCGCTTTGGTCTCTTTTATGGGAGGTTCATGGCTTCCGCTGCTGTTGGTGCATACGGTAAATCCGGCTTTTTCCAGTTTTCCGGCCAGCCTTTTCCAAAACTCATCCGGCAAGTCCGCAAGGGTGTTGGAATATGGCGCTAAAACTACCGTGTTCCCTGGTTCTAATCCTTTTTCCTTAAAAAGCTGTTCCAGTTCCCGGTCCACATCCTTCAGTACAGGATGTTCCGGCCTGGCTTTTTCCGGAAAGTCAAATACGAATCTTCGGAACATCTCTGCAAAGTCAAGGCCTTTATACCCCCGAAACCATTCAATGGGGTTTGTATGTATCTGCGGCCAGGAATCATTTAATATTTTCAGATTCACCAGTTCCGGGCAAAGTGTGTAATAACTTAATAAATCATAAGAATCTCGTTCCCTGGAAAGAACTTCTATATTTTTTATGTCAAACAGCATTGCCGTTTTTTTACAAGCGCCGTTTACTACTACGAAAATATAGTCTTCAATCTGAATTTTCTTTATGTATTGTTTCCAGAATGTCCCAATCAAATAAATATCGCCTGTTCCTGTATAAGGGCATAAAAAAATCGGAACATGGCCATATTTTTGGATCAATCTATGGTAGAGCCATTTTCCTTTTCCTGCGCTCCAAACATGCCTGGCCACACTTTTTCGTTTTTGATTAATCAGGTAAATATCTTCTTTCCTTATCTGCATACTTTTAAGCTGGGATTCCATCTCAAGCCAAAATGCAGAATAAATTAAAACTGCCAGATTCTCTGACAATTCCATCTGCCCCGGCGCCAAAACCTTTATATGGCTGCAAAAGCTCCCCTGTTTTGCCTTATCGTTATCCATAACCCCAGCAGGCTCTACCTGATATTTTCTTAATATCCGAATCATCTGCCTGGTATTTTCACTGACTCCAAATAAATAAACCTTTTTTTCTGCCAGTTTCTTTTTTCGTACCAGGTTTTTAATTCTTTTCTCTACACGCTTTAGTTCTTCTTGGTACATAAGCCACCACTCTCACATGGAAGTTTTAATTTTGGAACTGCTCTTAAATGGTATAGGGCAAGGCAGACCGCATCTTCTTCATTGATCTCCGTTTCCCTTAACACACGGCCAAGAAGATTATCTTTGGGCCGGTTTGTATAGGTAAACACAATCTGGTCAAAAAATTTATCAAAGGAATAAAATCGATATAAGCATTCTCTGGCCTCTTTTTTCATTACTTCAGCCTTAACTGGAAAAGCGTAATCCATCTTATTTATTAATTGAACTGTTTCTCGATTTTCTGCCAGAATAACCGCTTCTTTCGCCCACTTCCACTTTACAAAATCTTCGAGATGGGCCAGGGCGAAGAAGTCCAGCCTCTCGTTTTCACCTGCTAATATAAGGACAATTTTTTGATTATTAATATGGTATTGCAGCTTTATCCTGCGCCAGAGGATATATCCTTTTATAATCTGTCTAATTTCACTCTCCATTTTTCAGCAGTTCTCCTATGTGTCCCCCTGGATGATTCCGTTTAAATTGCTCTTTTTTCAGATCCATCTCTTTTGCAATCATCATGGCCAATCCCTGTAGCACAATCAGATTCATAGTTGTGGAATTATTTGGCATAATGTTCCACAGATCTCCTTCATTCTCTAAGTCCAGCACAATATGATTGGGAATTTCCTTTGTCAAAGTGCTGTTATGATTAAAGGTAAGCAGCCACATATCTGCATCCCGCTCTTTTAACAGCCTGGCAAGATAAATTGATTCCTCTGTTTCCCCGCTTTTTGTTAGTAAAATCACCATATCTCCATCTTTTACTAACCCCATATCTCCATGAACAGCTGAATTTGTATGTAGAAAATATGCATTCAAGCCCATTGAAATCATAGAGCCCACAAATTTATCGCAGATGGGCACATTCTTCCCTAAACCGGATACAATAATTTTATGTCCATTGCGGATAGTCGTTACCGATTGATCCACCATTTTCCGGAACATCTTTTCGTCCAGGGAGTGAATGGAATGGTTTATTTCTTTCATCTGTCTTTCAAAATACCCTATCATAACACATCCTCCAGATAATATAATCCATTGTAAAAGGCCCCGCAGACAGAATCATAGTCCTGCCAGGCGTAAGTAGTCAGCGACAGCCAAATCACTGCATGGAGCAGTTTTATTTCTTCTGGATCTGCTCCTGTCAATTCAAAGAAATCCTCTTCCATATCTTCCCAATGGTTGGATGAGATATTTAGTGTAATCCCTTCTTTGGTAATATCCAGCCGAAAATTTTTTAAATTAAATTGATCATAATTTCCTGCAATGGAATAATATAGCTTCGCCCAGTCATACCGTGGATCTCCATAAAGTTCTGTATATCCAAAATATCCTCTCGGATCAATCAGTACCGGGCATCCGTCTTCCCTTAGCATTAGATTTGAAAAGGTGCAGTCTCCATGGATAAAACAAAAATGGCTGCAAAAAAGCTTTTCTAGCTTCTTCTCCAATTCACGTTTATGAAAATAGATATTTCTGCATTTCTTTCCATTTATGACAATTTCCCGTTCTCTGGCAAAGGGAACTAAGTCCTCTATCTTATTCAGCCTGTCCATGGTCTTTTGGTAATATGCCTCTTTCACACTGAAGGGGTCAGCAGGGATCTTCTCTGTCTGATGAAGCTCCTGCAATGCGCCAACCAATCTGTTTAAGATTTCCTTTTTTTCTTTATGTGACAGATTACATTCATAAATGTTTTTCCCTTTTATGTATTCCATGGTTAAAGGATTTTTACCATAAATCTTGGGGAGGATTTCCACTCCTTTTCCCACTGCCTTTTCATACCAGGCCTGCTCCCGATCTGCCAGCTTTTTCCCCTGAGCATCCAATGGTTTCTTCACCAGGGTATCCCCGGTTATGATGATTTGATTAAAAGGCCTGCATTTTTGAGTCTCTAATTTTTCATATTCTTCCAGCAGTCCAAACTCCCTTGTTCCTGACAGACTCAGCTCTTGAAACTGCATTTTTTTCTGTTGCATCCACCGAACCAGTTCCCCGCTCTTTGGCACTTCTTTTAATTTCCTTTTATCTGTAAACAGAAAAAAACCAGCCACACCATGTTCTCTAGAACTTTTCTCTACAAATATTCCTTCCTCATAGCTCCACCTGCAGGGAAATGTAGCGGATATCCCAATATAGTCCTTTTCTGGTTTATTGTTTTCCCTATACTCAGAAGGCAGCTCAAAATCCTCCGATAAAATCAAATCTGACCACACCAGCATAAAGGAAGCCCCTGTGGGAATCCATTCCAACGCCTGCCTGATTCCAGAACAGGTTCCTGTACCCTCAGCATCAATAAGCTGAACCTTTCCTTCAGCAAAACAAGTTAAATATTCCCGCAATACGTCTTTGTGGTAATCTCCAATAACTACAAACCGTTTATCCGGGTATTTTCGAAAGAGATGAAAAATCATAGGAAGATTATCTATTGGCACTAATGCTTTCGGTTTGTTTTTAGTTAAGTACCCCAGCCGTGTCCCTTTCCCCCCAGCTTGTACAATAATGTATTCCATTGCTTCCTCCTGCATTTTTTCTTTTCTGCCTCATGAATTAAATTCTCTAATGTCCGGGTTCTGTATCATCATCGGCTTTTCCAGCTTTTGATACAATTGTACAATGGAGCTTTCATCCCCATAATACCCATCGCTTAACGCAATAGCCCGATTCACATCTGTAGTATCGTCATAAATCCCCCATCCTTCCTCCAGATAGTTGTCTACAATCTCCTTATACTCTTTCCACAGCTTTGGCCTCATGGACTTAATGGTCGCCTCAATTAAAGGATGGGGCCTCCAAAGTAATGCCACTTCCTCCTGATTCTCTTTAAACACCCGCAGCACATCCTGAATCTTCTGATTCATCTTCTCGTTATGATTCAGCAGCGCCTGAACACTGGTGTTATAAAAAATAATCTTTTTCCAGCTTCCATCGGGTTTTTCGATTATTTTCAGCCATTCTTCCGGCACAGTCACATCCTCTTTCCTGACATTCATCACCTTGCTCATTTTTGGCGAGCCTGTTCCCTGAATTTTCTTCTCCCAATACTCCCTGGTATCTTTCCCTGAATTTTCTTTCATAAAGTCTGTCAGCGCCTTTACATAGGCTTTTTTCATACTCTCTGACTGGACAATTACCTGATCCGCCTGAAAAACCCCTGGGGTAATAAAAAAATGTTTAATGCTTTCTACTTCTTCTTCATTATCCGGGTTTATCTCCTCCAGGACGAAATAGGGGATATAGATTAGCTTGTCTGTAAAGTTTTTTAGATTTTTGGAGTAAAAAAAGGGATGAACGCTGGTGACACAATTGTTATTGTCATACGCATTATGGATATATATCTTATCCGGCCTGCGGTTCTTAAAATCATATTCCTCATATCTCGTAATGGGAACATAATCCGGATATAAATCCCCTTCATAATGCTCTTCCCCAAAACTCCCGTCCGGATTCTTATCAAAGTACGGGATTGGAATCACATAAGCATCCGTGTTCTCTTCCTCATCTGCCGCCTTCCACACACTTTCCAGGGAATCCCACATGGAGGCCTTATAGGGCAGAAATACTACTTCCTTCCGATCCTCCGGCATCTCCCAGTGGATCTGATTTTCCAGCTGGGTTAACTGTTTTCTGATTTTTTTCCACAGTTTCCGGCTTGCAGTTTTATCTAAGGTAACCAGGCTCATCTGGTAAAGATTTTCGCAATAGTCCTCCAGAATCGCTACCATGGACCGATACTGCTCCCCAAAGGTTTCCAGGTATGTTCCAATCTGTAAAGCTGCGGCCTGACACTGTGCAAATACGTCCGCGGTCTTTTCCGGGGCGGCAGGGAGCGCCTTTGCAACGGATTCATTTGCCTCTCTCATAGTATTGATCAGGCTTAAAATGTCTTTCTTTTTAAACCTCTCCACACTCTCTGCCTCCCATCTCCAATCAGGTTTCTATCTTATATCATATGAATTAGCCGGACATTTCTGTCTGGGGGCGAATACGCTCCCTTCGCTCCGTATAGGCTACGGTCCTGGCATATCGGAAAGCTGCCCGAAAGCAGCTTGGGTAATGCCGTCTGGATGCTGCCTGCTATCAGCCATAGCACAGCTTTTCCCGCCCGCCATATCCTCCGCCGCCTGGCGCAGGTTTTATGGCTTTTTATGTTTCACATCCGTCCCTGGGATCCGAAACCGGTAAAACCTTCCGCTAAGCATGGGTTTATTCCCAGGGTGGATGAATCCACCTTTTATTTGTGTAATTCCAGGTATTTCTTTTCTATATTTCTGGCTTCGTTTAATGCTATGGTACTCCGGAATCCACAGCTTTCACAGGCAAATCCTTCTGTCAGACGCTTTCCTTCCTGCCCACAGTTGGAACAGACCATCCCCGTCCCTTTGGAGTTTATCTCCTCCAGTTCGATTCCGTTGGCCTGGCACTTCTGCTCCAAACGCTTCCTTACATATCCCCGGGGGCCTTGTGCCGCCTTCCGGTTAGAGGATTTGTATTTCATCTTCGCTTTATTGATGGTAACCGGTTTCGCAATGACAGCCCTTCCTGGCTTTTCGGTTTTAAACATCCGGTTAAGTTCCGTATTTACGTAGGTTTCCAGCCTTGCCTGCTCCCGCTTCTTCTGCCGGTTATATTTCTCTCTTCCCAGGTTATTTGTCTTAATCTCTCCTGCCTTTTTCTTATCTCCCGCTGCAAGGCTCTCCCGGTATTTTGCCTGTACTCTTCCCCGCTCCCGGTTCTTCTCCACCAAACGCTGTATTTTAGCTGATGACAGTTCCCCTAATTTCTCTCCGTAAACCTTCCCCGATGACAGGGTGCACATATTTTGATACCCCAGATGGATATACACGGTATTCTGATAGTCCTTATGCTTCCGCTTCTTTCCCTCTGCCGGGATGGCGATCTCTGCATGATCGTTTTTCACACATATTCGGATCTGTCTGGCGCTGGTTTTTTTGTCCTTTAAAGGGAGCGCTACCCGCTTTCTCGGCGCTCTGGACACCAGGTAAAGCTTTCCCTCTTTGTAGGAATATCCCCCTGGCGATACACAGAAACTGTCCGCCTTTCCTGCTACAGGCTTTATAAGGTATTTCCTGGTAAGCCTTCTGAGAAGGTTATTAAGGCGGTTTAAATGGTCTTTGTCGAAGTCCAGTCCGGCTGCCTTTTCCGGCATGGCATACTCTTCCCGGTTAAGGATGGCGGCATATACGTTATCCAGCCTCAGCACGGTCCGCAGATACATCCTATCGTCACTGGTCAGGTTCTGGTTTGCAGTGATCAATGTGCGGATCTTATTTTTCACCATCCCCCACATACCCTTTATATCGCTGACTCCGTCCCTCACCGCCAGCTCAAAGTATACCGAAGGCAGTCCCAGTTGTTCCCGCAGCCCGCAATGGCGCATTTCCGTCATCAGATCGTACACTGAGGCAAGCCTTCCCAGACTGCCTGCTCCGGAGTACCGTTCATAAACGCTGGCCTTCACTTTTGTATAATCTGAGGCAATTCCTTTTAGAAATTCCATGGTCTCTTCCGGGAGAACCTCTGTATACTGCCAAACTGTTTTGGTAATCTCTTTTCCTTTTTCCATGCCTCTCATATTGTGTTATGTATGGGTTTGCTGTGATTCTTTTCGCAGATTGTATTCTTCTGCGAAAAACCCTAAAAATTATGGTAGATACGGCAAAGACTCATGCCGCCTGACCACAAATTTGACCATAAAAATCCTGAAGCATCCCCATCTGCTTTCTTTTTGAATCCATGGTTGGATGGACATAGCGGTTTAACGTAATCTTCACATCAGAATGTCCCAGGATTTCACTGAGAGATTTGGCGTCCATGCCGTTTTCGACACAATTTGTTGCAAAGGTATGACGTAAGATATGAAAATTCCGGTCATCAATTCCTGCCATTTTCAGTATCATCTTAAACCGGTACTGCATAGTCCGGGGATCCATGGGCTTCTCTTTTCCAAAAACATATAGGTGATTCTCTTTCAGTCTGGAAAGAATCCCCATGACTTCATCTGTCATGGGAATTATTCTCTTAGAACTTTCGCTTTTGGGATCCGTTTCCATCAGAATAGTTTTTGACACATGCCCCTGCATAGCAACCCGCTGTACAGTTCGATTCACTGTCAGAGTCATGCTCTGAAAATCAAGATCTGTCCATTGGAGCGCACATAGTTCCCCCAGCCGTAGCCCTGTATATAGGCACAGCAATATTGCTGTGTTAAATTTATCCGGCCTGTCATAGATATATTCAAGAAGTTTTGCCTGCTCTACTTCTAAAAGCGTTTGAAGAATCTTTTTTTTCTTCTTTACAGATGGTCTTTCAATAGAAGGAACATAGATAAAATATTTTCTGTTGGCAAAATCCAGTATCTGGTTTACAACACAGCAGATGCTTTTTTCCAGACTTTCAGACAATTCTTTTTGAGATAGATGCTCAGAAATCTTCTCTTGCAGTTCCATAGCCATAGAAGCAGAAATCTGGCATGGGCCAATCATTTCTGCCAGGTGAGCCTTATAAACAGCGCCGTATTTTACATAAGTCGAATGTTTCCGTTTCCCTGCAATTTCCTCCAGCCATTCTTCGGCGGTCCGGGAAAATAAGAGTGTAAGCGAATCAGAAGTAATTTTTTGATGATCGGTAATACCAAGTCTGGCTTTAAACAGTTTTTCTTTTACTTCATCATAAGCATGGCCATACACAGAACGGTAATAATGTCTGCCTTTGGTTTCACTAAATACTTTATAACGCCCTTCCCATCTTCCGTCCTTCCGTTTTCTGATATTTTCTCCATGTCTTCCCATAGCTTTACTCCTTTGATTTTTAATACCAGACATTAAATCAAAACTTTTGACCCTGAAACTGACCCTAAAATGATGACTTTTGTCGGTTTTTCCGTTATTATCCACCAGATCCGGTACTATTTCCAACCTCTAATCCTCTGTCAAAATATTGAAAATTTTTCCAATGTATTGCAAATACATCTTAAATAGTGTAAAATAAATCTGATATCTCTTCTGCGAAAGGTAAAAATGACCATAATGCTGTTTCGCAGAAGAATACAATCTGCGGAAAGCTGCTTTCTAAATTCATCAAAAAAAGAGCCGGCAAACTGTGATTTCTCACAAGTCTGCCGGCTTTCGATTCCTGCATCTGCCTCTTTGCTGGACAATATCAGTAACAATCCATATTTTTCAGTTTTACCTCTCCTCTGCTTTTAAACACCGTAAGCTGCAGGGATCTTACCCTTATTTTGGGTAAGGAAATGTGCTTTTTGTAACCAATCACCCGTCCCTCATAGAAAACCGTTCCGTTCTCTCCATCCGTGACAGCATATTCTTCTACTCTCTGGCTGTAACGGATATCTTCCTGAAGGACAAGAAAGGAGATCTCCTGAGGCTGCTGCCATTCCATTCTGGCAAAGTATGTCCCTTCCCTGACTCCGGTTTTGAAAACCCCTTTTTCTGAAAGGTTTCTCTGCTGTCTGGATTTTATCAGTTTCCCTAATTCTTCTAAAGCATCCTGATCCTGACGGTGAACCAGGCCTTCCGGCGTTGGGGGAACATTTAGCAAAAGCAGCGCATTGCCGCCTACAGAGCGGTCATAGATCTCTAAAAGCTCTTTTGGGGAGCGGACCTGGCAATCCTCCTCCGGATGGTAGAACCAGCCTGGTCGGATGGAAACATCCACTTCTGCCGGATACCAGATAAGGTTTTCTTCTCCTGCCAGAGCCTTTCGGCTTCCCAGATCCTGATCTGATGAGGTAATCCTTTTTTTCCGGAAATCAGCAGTATCCTCCTGCTGGCTGTTATCCTGAATCTTTTGGGGATCAAAAAGTCTGGCTGGAACCACGCTCCACTCTTCCTCCCTGCTGACACCGGCCTCGTTTCCGATCCAGCGCACATCCGGCCCGCAGATGCTGATGCAGGCCGAGGGCTGCAGCCTTCGGATAATCTCG
>ERZ808044.689-NODE-689-length-29564-cov-6.586157_pt1 | contig 29564 bp, 28 predicted proteins | sample MGYA00380195_ERZ808044 | MGnify/ENA primary metagenome ERZ808044 (study PRJEB31490, sample SAMN06133423) | mouse gut metagenome | isolation source: Z7_2 | host: mice | place: China: Chengdu | collected 2015-05 ...
TTCCTCCATCTGTTCTATTATACTTTTCTGTTAGGAAATTTCCATGTCTAACTTGTACTAATTATATTCTAACACCAGTCATATCCCCTTTTGGACGGTCATTTCCACGGTAGCAACGAGGCAAGTAGCGGAATGCTTGCATTTTGCTATTTGCCGACTGCCGTGAACCTGTGGCGCAGCCACAAGGTCTTGTCAAGGTACTGTGTGGTATGAAATTACCAACTGCAATCATCATAGCGGACTATTCTTGACAAAACAACGCTTCTGCGATACCATGAGTGTAACGGATATAACTGAATTATATAATTACCATAAGCAAAGGCAGGGGATAAGGATGGAGAATCAGTTTATACGGCATGAGCCATGTTTTGAGAGGATTTTGTTTGTCCTGACGCTGGACAGGAAGAAAATGAAAGAGCGGATTTTGATTGGGGAAGAACAGCAGATCCGCTTCCGGCTGAACGGGAGCCAAAACGCAGAGGTGCTTTGTGATATGACACGCCCACTGGGAACTTTTTTGATAAACTTTGAGCGTGACACGGACAGAGATTGGAACTTATACGGGCTTTCTCCGCTGCGGCAAGCCCTCCACTCCAACCGATGGAAACAGCCGGAGCTGGAGCAGGCGGCAAGCGAATTTCTCTGGGGGAAATATCTTAGCAAAGACCCTTTGAAAATGTATGTGGCGTTCCGCATCTGGAACAGCTATCTGCTTGCCAGAGAACCCCGTGACCGTAACGCTGCCTGTGACCGCTTCATGGATAAAATGAGCAGCCTGACCGGGGTATTCCATAACGAAGCCATAAGCTTTGACAGGGAAACAGGAAAACCGAAACATTTTCAAGCTGGCAGCCTTTATTTCAAAGGCACACCGTCAGAAGATACCCGGCTTGACCTCTGGTTCCCGGACAACCGGCGCACAGAAGAATGTGTGTCTGCCTATGCGTCCCTTTACCCATTGATTACCTATTATCTGAACAGACTGAATGACTGGGGGCTTTGCTTCCGGCGGTGCAAGGTCTGTGGGAAATATTTTTTTGCAAAGAGCCAGAGGTATGAGCTGTGCAGCGACAAGTGCCGCAAAGCACAGGCGCTTCAAAACAAGCGGAAATTTGACGAGAGGGCAAGAGAAAATAACTATGACCTGCTTTATAAAAATGAATGCCAGAACTGGCGCAACAAAATAAACCGGGTAAAAAATACCGCAGGCTTTCCGGCTGACCGTCTGGAAAAAATACAGGCTGCTTTTGCCGACTTTAAGAAAGAAGCATTGCAAAGAAAAAAGGCTGTAAAAACAGGAACAGCCAGCCCGAAAGAATTTACGGACTGGCTGTATCAGCAGAGTAATGTAATTATTGGATTGTGTGAAATATGATTATAGAATAATCCATTTCCCTTTTTGGCTTGAACCTTCTCTTTTTATAATTCCAGATTTTTTCATAGATTCCATATAATACTTAACCGTACTATACTTTTCTCCAATGACATCTGCAATCTTTTTCTGAGATAACGACGGTTCCTCTTGAATCACTTTCAAGATGCGTGTAACTACAGAGTTATAGTTACCTTGGTTAGCTCGGTCAGTAGCTTGGTTAGTAGCTTGGTCAGTACTACTAACCAAGCTCTTGAACATCACCATAATGTCCTCACGTTTAATTGTATATTCTGGCATAGGATTTCCGGCTTCTTTGCAGCTATCTTTGATTTTTTCAATTCCACGCCCCCATGCCTCGATAAAACCAGCTCTAAAAAATGTATTGGCGATCAACGGATTATAGGGTCTTGACCGGTGCTTCCCCATCAGATCGTCAAGTGTCCAATCTTCCGGAAAAATGCAATCATTCGCAATATAAAGCCGATCTGCATACACGCTGATTTGAATCGGAATTAGTGCTCCATAAAATTTGTGTGCGATAGCATTGAAAACGGCTTCTCTAATCGCCTCTTTCGGAAAAGGATAGGTTTCTACTCTGGTTACTCCTTGATATGAAATATCTGCCTTTAAATATTTTGTAAAAATGAGATCAACCACTTTATCTGCCTGTGAAATTAGCGAACCGTGAATTTCATCCTGATAACGCAGTTCGGAATCCGATTCAAAATAACCAATCTTAATGTATGCTCCCGGTATCCACTTCTCCGGATTATGGTGGAACAGCAAAATAGCTGCTCTTTTCAAATGTCTATTTTCAAGCAAATTCAAACTGTCCAGTAGCTGTTCATTCGTAGCATCAATATCTTTCTTGTCCACTCGTTTGCTACGTACTGCCTGCTCCCGAAAAATATCGAAACTGTCATTTCTTAAATCTTCTATAGTCACTCCCTGAACCGGCACACTGTCCCATGTAATTCCCGTTTTCTGTAACAGAAACTGATTTAACGCCTGCCCCTTTAACTGCTGTTTAGTGCTACCGCTCCGGTAATGATATTCACCCTTGTAGTTGACGGGGTAACTATTTGAATTCACGCAAATTTCAATATAGTCTTTTCCATCTCTAGTCAGCAAATTAACATCTACAATAATACCAAGAACATCCCGAACTTTATTCGGAATATCTTCCATCAATTTTTTGCTGTCCTGAACACCAATTACCGTGCCGTCATCATTTGTTCCAATATAAATCTTGCCACCCTGTGCATTGGCAAAGCCACATATCCACTTAAGATACTCATCTCGCCAAGACTCTTTCCATTCTATATTTTGACTTTCTGCCACACAATCACCCCTTAGCTTTCTTTCAATATCTTTATCTGATTTTTAGCCGCATTTGAATATTTAAGCCAATCCCATATACTGATACATTTTTTGAATTGTGAACGCGATTGATGTCCTTTTCCTACTGACAATAGATCAGGGTAATCCTCTAAGGCCTTATTCAAAAATTGTACTAAACTATCTGGTTCTATATTTTCCGGTGCTATTAACGGGATTTTGGATAATGTTTGACTTAATCCATGAGTGTTGTAATAATCCATTATATTTCCCATTTGAAAGTTTCCATTATCTTTAATGCGTTTTTTCTCTCCCCACGAAAGTATTTCTTCAAAGCTCTCTTTTAGAGAAAATTTTACCTTGTCATTAATACAATCCTTGGATTGGCATCTTGAAACAAATTGACATACGGGTAGAGTACTACGCCCATTATGCAAAGAGGGCACTGCTTCTCTCAAAATCATTTCATCATCATATTCTAATTCAGACTTTCCAAGCGCATAAAGATATAGTTCTTCCGCGCGCAGTCCTCTATAACCAACTTTACCAAATTTGCCATATACGCCTACACCTACAACAAAATCAACATCTGTTTCCGAATCATCAATACTAGTCGCTACATATAACTTCTCTGTGGGTTTATTGGATTTGACCAATTCATATAATTGACTTTTTATTCGGCGGAGTGCTTTAACATCGTATTTCACTGTATTTCCAAGAATTGCATCATATAAATCACTATATTGTGTTAATAACACATTTTTCATTGTGATAGTTTTTCCATTATTAAAATCAAACAACTTTTCATTAATACAGTCCGATACACTTGAATTTGAATTCCACTCAACAAATATTAGTCGTTCTTTTAACTGTTGAAGTTGATCATTTTCCAGACAGTCCGAAACTGATTGGAGAATACGTCTAATATTGGGATCACTTATACTATACCCTATAAATATTATTGGTCTTTCAAGAAACAGTGTTAAAATTTTCGAACTCAAATATGCACTTTTTTGATTAAATACATTATAATCATACGAATTGATAACTATGGATTCTGGTTTGGTACAGCAGCCATGGATTTTATATATTTCCGCTATCTCATATATTGTCGAAAATAATAATTCGCTTTGCCCAATATATGTTTGAAATGCACCCTGTCCGAAACTGTTTTCTAAAAACGTGTCATAATTAGTCGTAATAATACAACTAATGTTTTTGCTCCCAATAGCCTTAAATTTAGAAATTTCTTCAGCATACATTTCTTGAATATTAGCACTAGAATCACGAATAAAATCTGCAATGCAAAATTTGAAAGGAGAAATTTTTTGCTTCAAGTCCTCCACATGAAGTTCTCTGCTTTGTTTATAATTGCTATCAGTATACCATACTTCATTGAAATCTTCCTCTATATAATCAGCCAACGTTGGATACAACATATCTACTTGATCTCGGCAAGCCCTTTCTGCTTTACCGTAGTAGTATTCAAATGGCTTAACACAGAATTTTCGAAGCAACCCTTCCCAATTGGGGAGATCAAGATATCTTCTCGTTAACCCAGAGCCTATAAATAAAACTGGCAATGCAGAACTTCCTGCTAATAATTTTGCGATTTCTTTTTTCATTTTTCCTCCTGATTTTATGTAAAACTATTATCATTTACACTAAACATCTTTTCCGTAACTCGCCGGTTCCTCTGCCACCATAGATAGTGTTGGTTCTGTATCATAAAGATATGTAACCTTATCCGGTTCTTTTGAAACCTCTGGGCTAATCAGTCCGAAATATTTCTCAAAGAACCCTTTCAGTTTTTCAATAACTGTCTGTTTCTTCTTATCACGAGAACCTCTACCTCCGAAACGGGAAACGGGCGGCATCAGTCGGTCAACATCTGTGCCGGTGGTTTTGAGTACGCCATCACGGAAGGCATTCTCAACAAACTTTCTTGTTTCTTCAGGTTTTAATTTTTCTTCAGTGATCAAAGTCTGAATAGCGGTTTCTCTCTGCTCTCTGACAAAACGCTGCCAGTCAGTATTGACATTGGTACTTGTGTTGATGGTAGCAATAAAATTTTCGATTAGCTCCTTTTTAGACCTAAGCTGTAAGCTGGACTTGATTGCTTTATCAATCGCAACAAGAATTTCCTTATCCTCGCAGTTCCCATCGTGATACTTCCCAACCAGCATCAGAATATAGTCAATGTTGACTTCTACCTGTTTGACAAGTTCCATTTCAAAAACAACATCATCCATAATGCTGTCCTTACTTCCCGGTTTTGGTTTTATTTCTTCGTACACATCATGGTATGTGCCTGTGTAGTCTTGGAAATCAATGGGGGATAGGATTTCATTTCCGGCAAAGCGGTCAAAGGCAGCAAGGATATTTCTCAAACGCAGAATGTTGCCAAACAGAACAATAAAATCCTTCTTATTTTGCTCTCCGACAATCGGCTGTCCCAAAGGATATTTCTGCAATAATTCTGCAATTCGTTCCTCATAACCTTTCTGCTCACGACCTTTATCATCGACACAACCGTAGTAATAATCCTCATAGGATTTCAAGAGGACAATGCCGTTTGCTTCCTTGTCTCCGAACAATGCAATCGCATCGTTGGTAGCTTCTTCAAGATCACGGAAGCAGACAATATTACCAAAGGACTTGACTGAATTGAGGATACGGTTCGTTCTGGAAAATGCCTGTATCAGACCGTGCATTTTCAAATTCTTATCTACCCAAAGGGTGTTAAGTGTTGTTGCATCGAAGCCCGTCAAGAACATGTTGACTACAATCAGCAAATCGACTTCACGCTTCTTAACCTTATCGGAAAGGTCTTTGTAGTAATCTTGGAAGCCCTTGCTTGATGTATCAAAATTGGTTTTGAAAATCTTGTTGTAGTCTTTAATTGCCATATCCAGAAAGTCACGGGAACTCTGGTCAAGGTCATCGGTGTCAAAACTTTCATCGTCCAGAATACCATCAGCACTATCTGCTTCGTTTGGAGCGAATGAGAAGATGGTGGCAATGGTCAAATCTCTGTGCCGTTCTGTAATCTGTTTTTTAAGCTCCAGATAATACTTTTTGCAGACAGGAATAGAGCTGACGGCGAACATAGAGTTGAAGCCGTTTACTCGCTGACCTTTCAGACTGTAATAGGAATTTCGCATGGTCTTTTGGTCGAAGTGTTCCAGAATGTACTTCGCAACCTCTGTGATACGCTCCGGCGAACTCAATGCTTCCTCGGTATCAATAGCGGCAACCTGCTTGTCCTGCTTTCCATCCTTTTGCTTGACTGTATTGATATAGTCGACACGGAACGGCAGAACATTTCCATCATTGATTGCATCCACAATGGTGTAGGTATGGAGCTTCGCACCAAAAGCCTGCTCTGTGGTTCGAAGATTCGGATTGCCGCCTGTTCCGGCGTTGACAGCGAAAATCGGTGTGCCTGTAAATCCGAAAATGTGATAGTTCTTGAAATACTTATCCACCTTGATTGTCTTTTCACCCTTTTTGATTTGCCCTCCGACAATTCGGGTGTGCATATCTCCAAACTGGCTGCGGTGGCACTCGTCAAACACGAGAACGATGTGCTTGTTTCGAATTGAGTGACTCGGATTTTTTGTAATGAACACATCCAGCTTCTGAATGGTCGTTACGATAATTCGGGAAGTGCTGTCCTCAAGCTGCCTTTGCAGAACTGCTGTACTCTTGTTTCCGTTGGCAGCACCTTTCTCAAAGCGATTATACTCTTTGATGGTTTGGTAGTCCAAGTCCTTACGGTCAACCACAAACAGGACCTTTTCGATATATGGCAGGTTAGTAGCAAGCTGGGCAGTCTTAAAGGAAGTCAAGGTCTTACCGCTTCCTGTGGTGTGCCAGATATATCCTCCGGCTTCGATTGTTCCTGTTTTCTTGTAGTTGGTGGACACTTCAATCCTGTTCAAAATACGCTCGGTTGCCACAATCTGATAAGGTCGCATAACGAGCAACAATTCCTCAGAAGTGAACACGCAATATTTTGTCAAGATGTTCAAAATGGTGTGCTTCGCAAAGAATGTCTTTGTGAAGTCCACAAGGTCGGGAATGACCTTGTTATTGCCGTCTGCCCAATAGGAAGTGAACTCAAAGCTGTTGGAAGTTTTCTTGTTGTGCTTCTTGGAGGAATTTTCACTTTCCTTGATGTGGCTTGCTCTGGTGGTGTTGGAATAATACTTTGTGAATGTGCCGTTGGAGATAACAAAAATCTGCACATACTCATAAAGCCCTGAGCCTGCCCAGAAGCTATCACGCTGATAACGGTTGATCTGGTTGAACGCTTCCTTGATAGCAACGCCACGGCGTTTCAGTTCCACATGAACCAGCGGCAGACCGTTTACAAGAATGGTCACATCATATCGGGTGTCATGGGTTCCGGCACTTTCCTCATACTGATTGATGACCTGTAAGTGGTTATTGTGAATATTCTTCTTGTCAATCAGAGAGATGTTCATCGTCGTGCCGTCCTCACGGGTCAGATTCTGAACATAGTCCTCTTGAATTTTTCGGGTCTTTTCCACGATACCCTCATTGGCATTAGCGATCTTGCCTTTGAAAAAGCTGTTCCATTCCTTATCCGTAAACTGATAGTTATTGAGTATTTCTAACTGTCTGCGGAGATTGGCAATGAGTGCATTGACGTTGTGAATGGTCACATACTCATAGCCCTGTCCGCCCAGCATTTTGATAAATGCCGCTTCCAGAGCTGCTTCACTCTGGTAGGCATCAGAGCGTTTGGTTTGTGGCTCATACTCGGTCACAACGGTGCTTTCATTGGTCGAAAGCACGATATTGTAGGTACTCATAGAAACCTCCTTTTGTGATTTACTCTGCCGATTTGAAAATCAGCAGTTTATCACGATAGTATTCGTATTGTTTCGTCCTCGCTTCGATTTCCGCTGGAATGCCAGTAGAAATGTCATTACACAACTGATGGAAGCTGTCGAGTATATCAGCAATTCGTTTTTGTTCTTCAATCGGTGGCAAAGGTATGATTATTTCCTTTAGTGCCGGTACGCTTGAATGAACTACCTTGCTTTTAACTCTGCCCTTGCTTTTTTGTGCTTGGGCTTCTGTTGTAGACAGAACATAGGACATAAATCGGGGTTCTTGATTATGCTTCATAACCACGGTATCGCCGCCAGCCATACACTTTTCATTACCAAGATAAACGATGGATTTTCCAATTTCCTCAACACTTTCTCCTGTAATGGTGAAGATAATGTCTCCGTGCTCGAAATACTTTGGCTTGGTAACAACATCCTCACTCGTATGGGACACGCATTCATAGAAGCTAATATCATACATGGTGTAGATTTCACCATAGCGAACGCAAGGAATACCCTCTGAGGTTACTTCATCTCGCTTGATGCCAGCACCACGGTAAATGTCTGTTGCAAGATTCCCCAAAGAAACATAAACAACACCAAAAACATATTGACAAAGCAGAATCAAGCCATTAAGCTCGTCTGTCTGTCTGTCTGTCTGTCTGTCTGTCTGTCAAGATTGTCTTGCCAGTTGCGGCATAAGTCAAGAGAGCATCACGATAGAACTCGTATTGCTTCTGCCTTGCTTCAATCTCCGCAGGGAGACCGATTTTGAGGTCAGAGCAGATAGCATCGAAGTTATCCAAAACATACACAAGGCGTTTCTGAACATCAAGTGCCGGAACAGGAATTTCAAGTGACAGTACCAAAGATGAGTTCAAATCTCCTCTTGCTCCTTGCTTCCTGCTAATAAGTTCATCGTACTTGTTGTAAATGCAGTAGTAGATGTATCTATACAGAGCTTTGCTCTCGTCAATCTCCAAATTCAGACAATGCTGATTAGTGGTTGCTTTTATCTTGTTAATAGCACATCTTCCTGCGGTTGCACCAGAAATTGCAACAATAACACAATTCTCTGGTATCCATTTTACAGCAGTCTCTGCAACTGCCTTTTCTGTGATAAAGCTATCCACTTCGGTTATTTCATTAAAGCGAACATCTTGTGTCCTTATCCACGGAATAGTGCCGTTATCATAATAGTCAGAGTTTCCCTTTGTTGGTGTAGAGCCAGAACAACTCTTTTTAACAACACTACGAAGCGGAACAATGGGAATATCTGAACCATCAAAGGTCAACAGCTTATCTCTGTAATAATTATATTGTTTCTGTCTCGCAGTAAGCTCCGCAGTAAGCTCCGCAGTAAGCTCCGTGAAATTGTCCAGAATACGGACAATTTCACTCTGCACAGGCAGAGGAGGAACAGGCATTACAAACTCCTCTGTTACTTTCAAAGAAATTTGTGGCAAGGAACCCATGCCGGAAGCAGCTTCTCTGAATTTCTCAATATTGTTCTTTAACACATAGTAGAGGAATTTTACTGCTATCTTGTTTTCGTGTGTGTAAGCCCACATTTCATTTTTGAAAGTGAACGGCTTTTCGTAATAGACAGCATCAATCACGCCACGAGATTGAACCAATACAGCTGGAACTCGTGTTATATTTGCCTTTGGAATATCTTCCTCATGCGCATCAATAATGGTTTTTCCCCCTGCAAATATGCGAACTTCTCCTTCTGCACTTTCAATTTCTTTCATCTTAGCCGCAGTAATTGGAGTACCTTTTAATCTCTGATATACTTCTTTGATTGGCTTAAAGTCCACTCCGCATGGGCAGTATTGCTGAATTAATTCATCCAGTTTACTCATACGCCCACCTCAATTTCCTCTATGATAGCATCAATGGCAGCTCTAAGGGTCGCTTCTCTGGCGACAATTTCCTTAATCTCAGCATTGAGTTTTACAATGTCAATTTTCTCTCTGGTGTCCTCGGCTTCCACATAGCTGCTTACAGAAAGATTGTAGTCCTGGGCGACAATTTCATCGTAAGGTACACAACGGGCAAAATGGTCAACATCTGTACGGGAAACAAACTCGTCCACGATATGAGCGATATTTCCTCAGTCAATCGGTTGTTGTTCGTTACCTTGACAAACTCAGCCGAAGCATCAATAAACAGGGTCTTGTTGTCGGACTTGCTGCGCTTCAGAACCATAATACAGGTTGCAATAGAAGTTCCAAAGAACAGGTTGCTCGGCAACTGGATGATGCAGTCAATGAAGTTGTTGTCAATCAGGTACTGGCGAATCTTCTTCTCAGCCCCGCCACGGTACATGATGCCAGGGAAACAGACGATTGCCGCCGTTCCGTTGGTGGCAAGCCACGCCAGCGAGTGCATGATAAACGCAAGGTCAGCTTTTGACTTCGGTGCAAGCACTCCGGCAGGGGAGAAACGGGGGTCATTTATCAAAACAGGGTTATCATCGCCCTCCCACTTGATAGAATAGGGTGGATTTGAAACGATAACCTCAAACGGTTCATCGTCCCAATGCTGCGGAGACGGCAGGGTATCTTCATGGGCAATGTCAAACTTGTCAAAGTCAATGTCATGCAGGAACATATTGATACGGCAAAGGTTGTATGTAGTCAGGTTAATTTCCTGACCGTAAAATCCCTGACGGACATTCTCTTTGCCAAGAATTTTCGCCGCTTTCAGAAGCAGAGAACCAGAACCGCAAGCAGGGTCATAAACCTTGTTGACCTCTGTTTTCCCAGCGACAGCCATACGAGTCAACAGTTCAGAAACCTCCTGCGGAGTGAAGAACTCGCCACCGCTTTTTCCGGCATTGGATGCGTACATACTCATCAGATATTCGTAAGCATCACCGAAGGCATCAATGGAATTGTCCTTATAATTGCCCAACCCCATATTTGCCACACCCTCGATCAGCTTCACGAGGTTCGCATTACGCTTTGCAACAGTAGCTCCCAGTTTGTTGCTGTTCACATCAATATCGTCAAACAGTCCGGCGAAATTATCTTCACTTTCACTGCCCTTTGCTGATTCCTCAATGTGGTTAAAGGCAGCTTCCAAAGTCATATTCAGATTTTCGTCATTTGCGGCTCTCTTTCTGACATTGCAGAAAAGCTCGCTAGGCAGAATGAAGAATCCCTTCGTTTTAACCAAGTCCTCACGAGCCTGTTCAGCATCTTCATCGGACAACTGTGCATAATCAAAGCCCACTTCTCCGGCTTCAATCTCGCCCTCGTTGATGTAATTAGTTAGGTTTTCAGATATATAGCGATAGAACATCATACCAAGCACATAGGATTTGAAATCCCATCCGTCCACGCTTCCACGCAGTTCATCGGCAATCGCCCATATCGCCCGATGGAGTTCATCACGCTCTTGTTCTTTTCTAATATCAGCCATTTTCTTTCTCCTTTTCATCGGGAATAAAGTCCAGAATATCATCTACCTTGCAACCAAGAGCAAGACATATCTTTTCGATACTATCCAAAGATACATACTGGTCACGCCTTAGTCGGGTTAGAATATTAGCACTAAATCCAGCTTTCTCCGTCAATTCGGCGGTCGGGATGCCCCGGTCTATCAGCAAGTGAAATAGTTTTTTATATGTTACAGACATATAGTCCTCCTTACCATGATAATCACTCATGATAGTATATCACGAAAATGTGAAAATTTCAATTCATCGTTATAGCTATTTAGATCGGAATAGTGTAAGAAAAAAGCTTGATGCAGTAGTTATTACTTACATCAAGCCTTTATATCTTTTGCAGTTCTATATAAGTGTGGGTTCGTCATATTGGGGGGGGGTGGTATCTTTAACTATGGGAAACTCCTGTCTCCCATTTTGAAACAGCCTTATCGCTGACGCCCAATTGCCCTGCCAACTGCAATTGAGTCAGCTTATTTTCTTTCCGCAGCTTGCAAATGAGCTGCCCAATTTTTACATGATTCGTATTATTTTACTCCTTCTTAGATTATTATAATGCAGAATCCCAAGATTTCAATAAACGTTCCGTAGAGTAGCTGACCTTGGGAAAGCGAAAAGTTAGTGGAGATTACTATTGATAATTGAAAAAAGAAACAATATAATTAGAATTATACACTAAGAACTAAAGGAGAAACAGAATTTGAGTGGATATGAAATAATAGATTATTTCAACAGCAGCCGGCAAGAGTATTGGTTATCCCAAATAAAGAAAAGTGATTGGGGCGCAGGGCAATATCTGTTTAAATTATTAAGGGAGAATAAGTTAAAAGAGGTTGTAGGTGAAAAACCAAGGGTGTTGATGCTGACGAATGGAGATGAACTCGTTTCATTCTGCACTTATACTGAAAAAGACGACATACAGCCGACAGAATTAACTCCATGGATAGGATTTGTGTATACATTTCCAAAACACAGGGGACATCGATATGCAGGGAAATTGTTCCTGGAAATTGAGAAGCTTGCGAAATCGCAGAAGGTTCATGATATCTTCATATCGACAGACCATATTGGATTATATGAAAAGTACGGTTTTGAATTTTATAAGACAATGAAAGATATGAATGGCGAGCCTTCCAGAGTTTATAGAAAATGTCTGCCTGGCAGTCAGATATAGGTAATAGTGAACTGTTGAAAAAGAGGGCTGCGGTATCTAGGCAAGGAAGGAGAATATATCTATGTTTTGGGACAAAGCATCTGCTTTTTATGACTTTTTTGAAACGATATACAATCGTAAGGTGTATCAAAACCTAGGGAAAAGGGTAGCGGAAGAAGTAGGAGAAGATGATATTGTATTAGAGTGTGCCTGCGGTACAGGCGCCATCAGCAAGTATATTGCGCCGAAATGCAGGCAATTAATAGCGACGGATTTATCCAAAGGAATGTTAAAGCAGGCTTCACAAAAATGCCGCAGATATAACAATGTAAAAATAAGGCGTGCAGATATGACACGGTTGAATTGCCAGGCTCATAGATTTGATAAGGTGGTCGCAGGAAATGTGATTCATTTGTTAGAAGCCCCTCATACCGCTATAAAAGAATTGGAAAGAGTATGCAAACCAGGAGGTAAAATCATTATTCCCACATATATTAACATGGCTGATTCGGGGAATAAAAAGGCGGTGCGTCTGCTGGAGGTTTTAGGAGTGAAATTCAGACAACAATTCGACATGGCTTCATACAGACGATTTTTTGAAGATGCAGGCTACCAAGATGTTGAATATTCTATTGTTTATGGCAGAATGCCTTGTGCCATAGCAATCATTACGAAAAAATAAATCAGGAAAATATTATTGAAGTTGGAGAAAAATTTCAAAATAGAGGTTAGGGTTGATGCAGATAGAATTATTTTCATCTCAATATAAAATTCATAGGCTTACTGGCCAGAACATCGACGAAATCTATCGTTTGCTCAGTAAGAATGCCTTATTCTACGAATATTGTCCGCCCTTTGTAACGCGGGAATCAATTCGAGAGGATATGAAGATTTTGCCGCCTGGAAAAGAGCAGAAGGACAAATATTATATTGGATTTTATCAGGATGAAAAGCTAATCGCAGTTATGGATTTCATCGACGGATATCCAGAAAAAGGGATAGCTTACATCGGTTTTTTCATGACAGATATATCGTTACAGAACAGAGGAACGGGAACGGCAATTATTGACGATTTGTGCAGATACCTTGCTGAATCGGGATACCATTCTGTTCGTCTGGCATGGGTAAAAGGGAATCCGCAATCAGAACATTTCTGGCTGAAAAATGGGTTTGTTAAGTTAAGGGAGACGACGAGCAATGCGGCGGATGAAGTAATCCTGGCTGAAAGGCTTCTTGGGAAAACAACGGCGGGGTGGTGAAAGAAATTGGCTTTTCGTGTGGTACGTTAAAAAAGAAATATAAATTGGTATATTCAGGAGGCGCTATGGATTATAGAATTCGAGAAATCAGAGAAAGTGAGTACCCAGTATTAACCGATTTTCTGTACGAAGCAATTTTTATTCCAGAGGGAATGGAGAAGCCGCCCAAGTCTGTGATCGACAAGCCAGAGCTTAAAGTATACATTACTGATTTTGGAAAAGAAGATGATTGGTGCTTGGTCGCGGAAGCGCAGGAGAAAATTGTGGGGGCGGTGTGGGTCCGTATTATGGACGATTATGGGCATATTGATAATGAAACGCCTTCGTTTGCCATATCGCTTTATGAAGAATACAGGCACATGGGTATTGGTACGGCGCTTATGAAAGCTATGCTGCAATTTCTAAAAGGAAAGGGTTATAAGCAGACATCTCTATCGGTACAGAAAGCAAATTATGCTGTCAATATGTATAGGGAAGTAGGTTTTGAAGTCATAGGCGAAAATGAAGAAGAATACATAATGGTTTGCCGGATGTAGTGTATCAGGGAGGAAATATATATGGAATGTTTTGTAGGAATTGACCTGGGGACCTCCAGCGTAAGGGCAATCGCAGTGAATCCAAAAGGAATAACGATAGCGGCAGGACAGTGTGAATATGATATCCTGAAGCCAGAGCTTAACCAGGCTGAGCAGGACATGGAGAAGTTATGGCAGGCTACGGTAATTGCAATCCGCCGGATGTTAGGGACAGAGAAAGGACTTGCTGAAGGAATCCGCGGAATCGGATTTTCCGGACAGATGCACGGCCTTGTGGCGCTGGACGCAGACGGAAGGTTAATCCGCAATGCGATTATCTGGGCTGACCAACGTTCAGGCGCGCAGATTGAGAATATTTACAGGGTAGTTTCCAGGGAACGGTTTGCGGAGGTGTACTGTAACAGATTAAGTACGGGCTTCCTTTTGCCGTCTCTATTGTGGGTGCGAGAGCATGAGCCGCAGAACTATGAGAAGATAAGCAAGGTATTGTCGCCGAAGGACTATATCCGTTACCGTATTTGCGGGGAACTGGGGACAGACGCCTCTGACGCAAGCGGAACAGGCATGTGGGATATAAAAAAGCGCGCCTGGGCCTATGGGCTGTTGGAACAGTTGGACATTTCGCGGGAAATATTGACAGAAAGTCATGAGTCATATGAGCAGGCGGGGGTGGTGTCAAAAGAATGTGCAAGGCAGACGGGACTTCGGGCAGGAACGTTTGTGGCATATGGAGGAGGCGACTCTTTGATGATGGAGTTTGGGAACGGAATGATACGAAGCGGCAGGATGGCTTCAACCATTGGGACAGCCTGCCACCTGACCTGTGCTTTAGATGAGCCTTTATATGACCCGAAATTACGGACGAATACCTGGTGCCATGGAAAAGAAGGGCTTTGGAGTATTATGGGAGCCCATCTAAGCGGCGGAGTAGCCCTTAAGTGGCTGAAAAACCAGATATTAGGCTTTGAGGATTTTGACACAATGACAGAAGCGGCAGAGGCGGTTCCGGCAGGAAGTGAGGGGATGCTGTTTCTCCCGTATCTTAACGGAGAGCGCACGCCCCATAACGATCCGGAGGCAAGAGCCGTGTATCTGGGAATGACATTGAGGCATACGAGGGCTCATATGATCCGCAGTACCATGGAGGGGATTGTTTACAGCATGAAAGAATCCTATGCTATCTTTCAGTCCTTGGGAATCAAGGCCAAGTGCATGATTGCGGCAGGCGGAGGCGCCAACAGCCGTCTGTTTTGCCAGATTCAGGCGGATATGTATCAGTGTCCTGTTTATACCAACCAAGGAAAGGAACAGGCCGGTATTGGCGCGGCAATGACGGCAGCGGTGGGAAGCGGATATTTCCGGAGCTATGAGGAGGCTTGCGACAGCATGGTGCATTTAAGCAGCCAGGTGACTGAGCCTGTTTCTGCCAATGTGAGACGGTATGAGGAGGAATTCCAGCGGTTTAAAGAAATATACCATGCAAATAAGAGATTATTTTGACGGCGCCAATACCGTGGTTACCTCCTACTGATAGAGCTTTTTCTGTGAAAAGCCACGTCCCCGAACCTCGCTGACTCTGCTCACGACAATAAAGCTTTCCGGATCAATATTGTGGATGAGCTTCTCCACCTTAGGCAGCTCGCGGTTAGAAATCACACTTAGGATGACGGGAGAGGGGTTATGAAGATACCCACTCTCCCCGTTTAATATAGTAACACCTCGGTCAATCTGGGTCAGGATGGCGTCGCGTATCTCGTCGGATTTTTCGCTGATTACCTTAATCTCGGTTCTGGTTGCGCCCATGAGAAGCATTTTGTCCAGCACAATGGTATAGATTAGGACAAGCACGACACCATATAGTATATTTTCCGCAGGGCGGAACAATGCCTGGGATAACAGGATGCACACGTCAAATGCATACATGCTGACAGACACGGGGAGTCTTACGGTTTTCTGAAGCACTAGGGGAGGAATGTCCATACCTCCGGTGGAGGCGCCTGAGCGAATGACGATTCCAAGTGCCATTCCGATTCCAAGACCGGAGAAAATGGTGCATAACAGGATGTCCTGGGTCAGCATGTAGTCTCCCAGAACTCTGTCCAAAAATTCAAGAGACAAAGGATATAAAAAGGTGCTGGCAAGGGTGGTGGCTGCGAAGGCTTTCCCCAGGCAGAAGAAGCCAAGGATAAGCATCACTATGTTGAAGATAAGGACAAAGGTTGAAATGGAAAAGTCGGTCAGATAGTTGACCGTCAGCGCGATTCCGGTAGTCCCTCCTGTTACCAGTCCGGCGGGAAGCAAAAACAGCTTCACAGTCAACGCATACAAAAAATTCCCCACAATTACAGAAATCAGTGATAAAACAGTGTTCATAACAAAATTCCTCCTGATACAATCAATATTTGCGCTGCTCATTTCACAAAAAAAAACACGCCTGCCAGGGATTTTCCCTAACAGACGTGGATCAAGGCTGCGCCTAATACATTATTATCATATGAAAAATAACTTTAAATGTCAAGTGTTAGATTTCGGCTGCAACGGTTTTGATTTCCGGTAGTATAGGATGAAAGCCAGTGAGCTCAGCGTCCAGGTGAGGGGATAAGCCCAGAACACCACATTAATCACCGGTACGAACCGGATTACAACCGAGATATACCCGATTCGGAAAATGCACCAGAAGATCAGCATTACAACCATAGGAACCATGGATTTCCCTGCCCCTCTCAGGATTCCCGCCATACAGTGAGAAAAAGCCAGCAGAAAGAAAAAGAAGGTTTCTGTCCGCGCCTGGCTGGCTCCGAAGGCGACGACTTCGGCAGTATCGTTGAATGCGGCAATCAGCAAAGGGGCAGAAAAATAGATGAGCATCCCGATGATTTCCGCACTGACGACGGTGCATACAACTCCAAAGGCCGCGCCCCTCTTGGCGCGGTCATACTTCCCTGCACCCAGGTTTTGGCTGATAAAGGTGGTGAGCGCCATGGAAAAGCAGGTGATAGGCAGAAAGCCGAAGCCTTGTACCTTGGAGTATGCGCCGCAGCCGGCTACTGCCATCTGTCCGAACTGGTTGATATTTGCCTGGACAAATACATTGGCGACGGAGATGATGGAATTCTGGAAGCCGGCAGGCAGCCCGTTATTTAGAATCTGACGAAGCATATTTTTATCCAGGCAAATGTTCCTGAAGGAGAGCCGGAATTCCTCCGGACTGGAAAGTAACTGGCGCAGGCATAAGGCAACGCTGATAAACTGTGAAATCACCGTAGCCAGCGCCGCGGCGCCCACCCCGTAGCGGAACACGCCAATCAGCACCAGGTCAAGGACAATGTTGACGCCGGAGGAGATCACCAGGTAGATAAGCGGGTGGCGGCTGTCCCCGACTGACTGTAAGATTCCCACGAAAAAGTTATACATAACGAATGCCAGCGAGCCGGAAAAATAGATTCGGAAATACGTGATGGAGTTAGGCAGGACGGCAGAGGGAGTTCCCATCCATACCAGAATCTGAGGTGCGGCAAATACGCCGCCAAGGGTAAGCAGGCAGCCGCAGATAAGTCCGAAGGCGATGGTTGTGTGGATGGATTTTTGAAGGTTAGGGATATCCCGCGCGCCGAAATAGCGGGCAATCACTACGCCCGCACCGATGGCGATTCCGTTGAAGAAGCCCACCATCAGAAAAATAAGGCTGCCGGATGAGCTGACAGCCGCAAGGGCCGCATCACCGAGAAAGTTGCCGACGATTACTGAGTCTGCCGTGTTATAAAGCTGCTGAAAAAGATTTCCCCAAAAAAGAGGAAACGCAAATGTGACAATGCGCTTCCAGATCGTCCCTTCTGTCATAAGGGTGGATGAAGTATTTGACATAGTAAAATGCCTCCGTTATCTATTGTTTGGTATACCCCAAAGGGTAAATAGCCATATTTCGTATATATAATATATCGGCTAAAGGCAGAGAAAGAAAACGGTCTGGCAAGAAATAGAGGAAATAGATTGACTTTTATCCTATATTAAGGTTAAGATAAAAAACGGAAAGTTGAGGATAGAACAATGGATGCACAAAAAAAATATCAATTCTGGCTAACTGCTTCCTATTTTGACGAGGAAACGAAGGAGGAGTTGCGCGGGATTTCGGGAGATAAAAAGGAGATTGAAGAACGGTTCTGCCGTGACCTGGAATTTGGAACCGGAGGATTGCGGGGAATCATGGGGGCAGGTACGAACCGCATGAATATTTACACGGTACGCAAGGCGACGCAGGGACTTGCGAATTTTATTATTAAGGAAAAAGCCCAATCTAAGGGGGTGGCCATTGCCTATGATTCTCGGAACAGATCCGAAGATTTTGCAGAGGAGGCGGCGCTCTGTCTTGCGGCAAATGGAATCAGAGTCTATGTTTTCCCATCCCTGCGGCCTACGCCAATGCTTTCATTTGCGGTGCGTGAGCTTAAATGTACGGCGGGCATTGTGATAACGGCAAGCCACAATCCGCCGGAGTACAATGGATATAAGGTGTATTGGGAGGACGGCGGACAGATTACGTCTCCGAAGGATCGGGAGATTATCGGGGAGGTCAATCAGATTACAGATTACGCTATGGTGAGGACCATGGAGAAGGAAGCTGCCCTGGCGTCAGGACGATATCAGGTGATAGGCTCAGAGATAGACGACAGATATATGGAAGAACTTAAGAAGCTGGTTATTCATCCGGAGATTCTCAAGAAAGAGGCAAAGAACCTTAAGATTGTCTATACACCGCTTCATGGTACGGGAAATATTCCGGTACGCAGGGTGCTGAATGAGCTTGGATTTGAGAATGTATCTGTGGTGAAGGCTCAGGAGATGCCGGATGGAAGCTTTCCGACGGTATCATATCCTAATCCGGAGGACAAGGCTGCATTTACCCTGGCATTAAGTCTTGCAAAAGAGGTGGATGCGGATATCGTGCTGGCAACGGATCCGGACGCAGACCGCCTGGGTGTGTATGCGAAGGACAGCCACACGGGGGAGTATGTCAGCTTTACGGGAAATATGTCCGGCGTGTTGGCGCTTGAGTATCAGTTGGCGCAGAGAAAGGCGGTGGGAACCCTTCCCCCAAACGGGGCGGTTGTCACGACGATTGTGTCAGGTAAGATGGCGCGGGAGATTACAAAGGCATATCAGGTGGAGTTGATTGAAACGCTCACAGGCTTCAAATATATTGGAGAACAGATTAAGTTATTTGAACAGAGTCAACGCCATGAGTATGTATTTGGTTATGAGGAGAGTTACGGATGTCTGGTAGGGACTCATGCCCGCGATAAAGATGCGGTGGCTGCGGTGATGGCTCTCTGTGAAGCGGCAGCATTCTGTAAAAGCCAGGGAATGACTCTGTGTGACAAGATGTATGAGTTGTTCGAGACTTACGGATATTTTAAAGAAGAATTGTGTACCGTGACTCTTAAAGGCCAGGAGGGTGCAAAAAAGATTGAAGGGATGATGGAAAATATCCGTGCGGAGGTGCCCAAGGTTATCGGCGGTCTGAGAGTGACTCAGTTTCGGGATTACAGGGAGGATGTACTGATGGAGATGGAAAGCGGCAATAAGAGCCGGACAGGACTCCCTAAGTCCAATGTGCTGTATTTTGAACTGGAGAATGGGGCGTGGTGCTGTATCCGACCCTCTGGGACAGAGCCGAAGATTAAATTCTATATCGGAGTCAAAGGGAAGGATGAGAGAGAGGCGGACGAGAGGCTTCGTTCGCTCACTGAGGCAGTGGAGAGGCTGGCAGGGTAAGAGAATCTTGTTTAAATTGGCTGCGAAGGAGGAGAAAAATGCCATACGGAAAACGGGGAAATATATTGTATCTGGAGTGTTACAGTGGAATCAGCGGCGATATGACGGTGGGCGCGCTGCTTGACCTTGGGGCGGACAGAAGGATATTGGAGGAAAAGCTTAGAAGCCTTCCGGTGGAGGGATTTAAGATAGAGATTGGCAGGGTGAAGAAATCGGGGCTTGAGGCTTGTGATTTTCGGGTGATTTTGGATCGAGAGCATGAGAACCATGACCATGATAATGAGTATTTATATGGACACAGGCATGAACATCATGAGCATACACATGAAGGAGAGCATGAACATCATAAGCATACACATGAAGGAGAGCATGGGCAACATGATCATGATGGACATTTGCATGGAAAAGGGGGACATACCCATGAACACCGCGGCCTGCCGGAGATAACCTCTATTATCCATAACTCCGGAATTACAGAGCGTGCCAAGGCGATTGCAACGGATATTTTTACGGTGCTGGCAGAAGCCGAGGCTAAGGCACACGGGACCACCATGGAGGAGGTGCATTTTCATGAAGTAGGGGCAGTAGATTCCATTGTAGATATTGTGGCTGTGGCAATCTGTCTGGATAACCTGAATATTGCGGAGGTTATTGTGCCGGAGTTATATGAGGGGACAGGAACCGTCAGGTGCCAGCATGGAATCATTCCGGTTCCGGTTCCGGCAGTAGTTAATATCGTTGAAAAGCATGGGATTTCCCTGCATATGACTGGGACACAGGCAGAGATGGTGACTCCAACCGGCGCTGCGATTGTGGCGGCAGTACGGACTTCTAGCCAGCTTCCTGCCAGGTATAAGATAAAACAGATTGGTATGGGTGCGGGAAAGAGAGACTACGGAAGACCCAGTATTCTGCGGGGGATGTTGATTGAACCGGAAGCTGAGGAGACAGATTGCATTTATAAGCTTGAGAGTAATATTGATGACTGCACGGGCGAAGCCTTAGGGTATGTGATGGAAAGGCTTTTAGAGGCAGGGGCGAGGGATGTGCATTACACTCCTGTGTATATGAAGAAGAACCGTCCGGCATATCAGATAAATGTAATCTGCAGCGGGGAAATGGTTCCTAAGATGGAGGAAATCATTTTCCGAGAGACTACTACCATCGGAATCCGACGGATGAAAATGGAACGCACCGTGCTGAGGCGTAAGCTTCGCAATATTAACACTTCTCTTGGGGATGCAAAGGTTAAGGTGTGTGAAATCGGCGGAAATGTGAGGGCGTATCCTGAGTATGAGAGTGTAGCGGCGATTTGCAGGGAGAAGAAAATGGCGTATCAAGAGGTTTGGGAAAAGGTTTTCTGTGAAGCAGGTGATATAGTTATGCATGAAGGGCAGTCACATGAATAGCTATCTGGAAAAAAAGAAAATTTTGGGCAAAAGAATGAGACAATATGCAGGGGAGGATATTGTGATTGCTTTTTCCGGCGGCGTGGATAGCAGCCTCCTGCTAAAACTTGCCTGTGATGCGGCCAGAGAAACGGGAAAAAAGGTCTATGGCATCTATCTTCATACCATGCTGCACCCTGTTAAGGAGGCACAGGAGGCGCGGAAAGTGGCTGAGCTTTTGGGAGGCATTTTCCGGATATTGGAGATTGACGAGTTAGAAGGCGCGGGTATAGCAGACAACCCTGTGGACAGATGCTATCGCTGTAAACGCTTCCTTTTTCAGAAGATAAAAAAAGAAGCAGCAGGGCTAGGCGTTTTCACGATACTTGAGGGAACCAATGAAGACGACCTTCATGTATACCGTCCCGGAATTAAGGCGGTTCGTGAACTTGGCATCATAAGTCCCCTGGCAGATGCAGGATTTACCAAAGAAGATGTCAGAAGATTTGCAAAGGAGACAGGGCTTTCTGTGTCCGATAAGCCCTCTACGCCTTGCCTTGCAACCCGTTTTCCCTACGGAGTTCATCTTTCTTACAAGGAAATGCGCAAGGTAGAAGAAGGGGAAACGTTTCTAAAAAATCTGGGGCTTTACAATGTCCGGCTGAGAGTTCATGGTGAGGTTGCCAGAATCGAGGCAGACCAAAAGGATTTGCAGCGTTTGGTGGAGGAAAGGGGAAGGGTTACAGAATTTTTGAAGAAGCTGGGATATCTTTATGTTACCCTGGACCTGGAAGGTTTTCGGTCAGGGAGTATGGATGTTTAGAAGGCAGAGTTCTGTGATGAAATACGTAGGGATGTTATTTTGTGGTATGAACCATGAAAGCAGCATCCCTTTTTAGAGTAATGTCGAAAAAAGTCGAATAAATTTGATTGTGAAAGATGTCAAAAGGTGATAGGATGAAATTGTAAAGTATTTCGTATCGACGGTTTTACGATCAATATAATCTTATTTTCATATCTGATATTCGTCAGAATTTATCCAATGATTGGCTGGTGCATTGCTTATATCAAAATAGTTTGGAATACCTTGCATACAGACGAAGATTTGAATATAATGGAGGTAGTGAATGGCAGATGAGATTTTGCAATGGCATGATGGCTTTCACGCAGCACTCCAGATTGAGCTTCAGGGAGAAGCTGCACGTCTGAATTTCCACTCAGAATATGAGTTATATAAGAAATCGCTGCGCGTTGACACTGTGGTGATTAAAGATTCAGATGATACGCCGGTACAAAAGAATATTGGAAAGATTTTCCGCAAATACAATTTAATAGAGTACAAGAGCCCGGATGATTATCTAAGTATTGATGATTTCTATAAAGTTTATGGATATGCATGTTTTTATCAATCTAAGGCAGAGAAAGTACATGGTATTTCCATGGAGGATATCACGATAACCTTTGTATGCGGCCATTATCCTAGAAAAATGTTGAAATTGCTCAAAAAAGAGAGGAATATTGAGGTGGTGCAAAAGGGGAAGGGTATTTATTTGCTTGCCAATGATCCGATTCCTATGCAGATTATCGTAAATACTCAGCTTTCGCAAAGAGAAAACCGATGGCTTGGCAGCTTAAAAAGGGATTTGGCAATGGATGAGAATACCAAGCGGTTGGTGAGAGAGTATAAGATACATAGGGAGTCTAATCTGTACCAGGCAGCCATGGATTTGATTATGCGGGCGAATCAGAAGACGATGGAGGAGGCAGGGAATATGGTATGTGATGCGATTAAAGAGATTTTTGCGGATGAGTGGAAGGAGAAGGAACGGCAGTTTCAGGAGAAGGAATCGCGATTCCAAGAAAAGGAATCACAATTTCAGGAGAAGGAATCGCGATTTCAGGAGAAGGAATCACAATTTCAGGAGAAGGAATCACGATTCCAGGAGAAGGAATCACAATTTCAGGAGAAGGAATCACGATTCCAAGAAAAAGAATCACGATTTCAAGAAAAGGAGACGAAGTTTCAAAAGAAGGAACGTCAGCTTCAGGAGAAGGAGACGAGGTTTCAGGAGAAGGAGACGAGGTTTCAAGAGAGAGAAACGCAGTTTCAGGAGAAGGAGTCAAGGTTTCAAGAGAGAGAAACGCAGTTTCAGGAGAAGGAATCTCAGATACAAAAAAGAGAGCTGCAATTAAGAAAACGTGAAAATCGTATGGAGTCTTTAATTCAACTTCTACTTAATAATAATCTTTTGGATGATTTAAAGAAAATCAGTGTGGATAGGGCATATCGGGAACAGATGTATCAGAGATATGGACTGTAAGAAAAAAACCCTGCCTTTAATCGGCAGATAAGGCAGGGATTTCCTCTGCATCCTTTGGCAGATTGCGTACATGCCTGAGGAATGAAAAAGCAGCTTGCCCTTCTTTTATATCGTAAGAGAACCCCAACTTAGGAGCTATCGTTCTGGCTGTGGAGTCAAACAGGACGCACATGCAAAAGACTGCATCCCAGGCATCCGCTAAGTTTCCGCCAAAATAGGTAGCCAGGTATTTCTGATACTCATCCTTTTCAAGCCATCTATCCAGATATTTAGCCGATTTTCCTACGCTGACGGTAAATCCGGTCTTAATCCCGACCTTCCACGACAGCATTAATTCTAACTGCTTTCGTACTACAAAATTAGCCATATCCTGGACATAAGGAATTTCCTCCCGCCACAAGCCCTTAGCCAGATTATTGCTGCACCACCAAAATTCATTGGCGCAGGCTCTAAACTGTGACTCTGACGGCTTCTTCACATGATAATCTATGTCTGTTGCTTCGGGGATGGGCGGAAGAATATTATCTTTATCTAATAAAATTTTGCACAGCTTATCGTCGCGGATATGGTCAATGGCATGTGTAATGGATTCTACATGAAGGTCTATTCTGACACCGTCGTTAAACTGCATTAGCCATCCGTAAAAATTCTCTTTGTCGCTGGCACCATCCGGATGTTCATCTGGATACTGCATATAGAGAATATTTCCAAACATGCAAAGCCAATCTTTATCTTCTATGAATGGCTGTGTTTCGGTTACTACAAACACGATGTCGTAATCCTGAAAAATATCCTTTGGTGCGTTTATATTTGTCCGTGAACCGTTCATGTATACTGCCAGGATTCTGGCATCTCCTTGTGCGATATCTATAAATAATTTATACATTATTGTTTCAGTGCGCATAATAAAATCTCCTGTGTCTTAACCTATATTTATGCCCAAGGGCACACCGCAATGGAAAAAGTCCACCCACCCGGTATAGTAAACTAAATACAAAAGTTATGCAAGTAGATTGTATCATAATAATTACTTTTTGTTTGAGCGAAACTTTATAAGAAATGGATTTGAGGAGGGGGAGAGAGGATGGAAGTATTACTGGATTACTTTACGATAGACGGAGAATTTGGAGGCAATCAGGACTGGTTTACCAATATTGTCATGCACATCGGAGGCTGTGGGGCGGCGACAGCCTGTGACAGTTGTATTTATTTCGCAAAGCACATGGGAATGGAACCGTTGTATCCTTATGATATCAACCATCTGAATAAGAAGGATTATAAGAGCTTCAGCCAGATTATGAAGCCGTACATTCATCCCAGAGTGAACGGAGTAAAGAAACTGGAATGGTATATTGATGGTTTGGAGAAATATCTTGGTGATATAAGCGGCCAGATTGGAGTGTGCAGCAGAATCCAAATGGAAGGATTTTCAGGAAAACATTCTTACGAGGAGGCAGAAACAGCCATCAGGAGTCAGATAGATGGAAAACTTCCGGTTCCGTACCTCATGCTGAATCATAAGATGTCAAAAAAATTTAAGGACTTTATCTGGCACTGGTTTCTGGTGGTGGGATATGATGATGCCAGTGAGGGGATGCACATCATAGCGGCAACCTATGGGGAGAAAGTCCGGCTTCCTTTAAAAGAATTGTGGGATACAGGATATGATGAAAAAGGAGGCATGATTTTATATTCTTTACTTTACGAATGATTCATTATCCGCTACAATAGATAACGTCGGATAGACTAAAAGGAAGAGAGGTAAATGAAATATGGAAAATCCAATTGTAACATTTGAGATGGAAAACGGAGATATTATGAAGGCAGAGCTGTATCCGGAGATTGCGCCAAACACGGTCAATAATTTTATTTCACTGGTGAATAAGGGATACTATGACGGTCTTATTTTCCATCGCGTAATCAGCGGTTTTATGATTCAGGGCGGCTGTCCGGACGGGACAGGAATGGGAGGTCCTGGATATAATATTAAGGGAGAGTTTAGCCAAAACGGTTTTGATAATGAATTAAAGCACACAGAAGGCGTGCTGTCCATGGCAAGGGCGATGCATCCGGATTCCGCAGGTTCACAGTTTTTTATTATGCACAAGAATTCTCCCCATCTGGACGGCTCCTATGCGTCGTTCGGCAAGGTAATCGAAGGTATGGATATTGTGAATAAGATTGCTGATACTGATACGGATTACAATGACAGACCATTAGAGGAACAGAAGATGAAAAAGGTTACGGTAGATACAAAAGGAGTAGACTATCCGGAACCGGAGAAAGAATAATGGAACGTTTTTATCAGAATACGGCTGCCAGGACAGTTCTGGCGTTGGTGTGCTGCGCCTTGTGGGGCAGCGCATTTCCATGTGTAAAGATTGGTTATGAATTATTCCATATCGAAAATGCAGGCAGTCAGATTTTGTTTGCAGGATATCGTTTTTTTATGGCAGGAGTGTTTACGTTTCTTCTGGGGTGTGCGCTTGAGAAACGTATTATTACAATGAAAAAAACGTCGATTCCCTATGTGTTCGGGCAGGGAATTTTGCAGACCACGATTCAGTATGTGTGTTTCTATATCGGTCTTGCCCACACAACAGGGGCGAAAGGGTCTGTGATAAATGCGTCCAATGCATTTTTTTCGATAATAGCGGCCCATTTCCTGATGAAGTCGGAGAAGCTGACCGTTAAGAAGATTGCCGGCTGCCTGGTGGGCTTTGCGGGGATTATTATCATCAATATGGAACCAGGCGCATGGGGCAGCGGGTTTTCCTTCTTGGGAGAAGGAATGGTGCTGGTGTGCGCATTTTCCTATGGACTGAGCAGCGTCACCCTTAAAATGATTTCAGACAGGGAGAAGCCTGTGACCATCACAGCCTATCAACTGCTGTTTGGCGGTGCGGTGCTGATTCTGCTTGGAGTTGTGTCAGGCGGGTCGGTTTATGGCTTTAATACTAAATCTTCTTTGCTGCTGCTTTATATGTCGCTTTTGTCAACCGTGGCATTCAGCATTTGGGCAGAGCTGCTGAAATATAATTCAGTGGGGAAGGTGGCGATTTTTGGGTTCAGTATTCCGGTGTTTGGCGTTGCGCTGTCGGCAATCTTCTTAGGAGAGCAGGTGGTGTCTGTGAAGAATCTGGCTGCTCTTATCTGTGTGAGTGTAGGAATTATCATTATTAATCGTAAAGGAACGGATGAAAGTGTTTCGTGAAGGAGGGCAAGGGTATGCTGACATGTACGTATATTGTAGAAAGGATAGACGGAGATTATGCCATGCTTAGGCGGGAGGATGAGACTGAGGAGAATGCAGAGCCGAAGATGGTGGCGCGGGCGCTTCTGCCGCCGGAGATTATGGAGGGAACGAGGCTGCTTTATGAGTATCTGCAATATAGGATTGTAGAGTAACAGGGTATAAAGGAAAGACGGATGAGCGTAACAGTAGAAGATTTATTACATTTACCGTCCCTTCGGCGGGCAGAAAGGGCTTACCAAAATCGTAACCGCCATATCAGTTTTAGAATCCGTTGATCCTGGCGCAAAAGTTCCATGTGAACAAAGAGGAGGTTTATTTTTATTAAGGGGGCTGTTAATACGACAGCCCCAAATTACGGGTTAATACTCCCAAGTCTGCTTCAATACTTTGATTTGCTCTCTTGCTCTCCCGTAAAATGTAGTCAACGGCATATCGCAGAGCTTTGCCGCCTCTTTGCCGAGAATCTGTCCGCTGTTCCATCGGCAGCAGATTTGTATGAAATCGTCCGGTACGTCGCGGCGGGGTCTTCCGAACTGTACGCCACGTAATTTTGCAGCCTCGATTCCCTCTTTTTGCCGTTCCCGGATGTTCTTCCGTTCATTTTCCGCTACAAAAGAAAGCACCTGTAGCACGATATCGCTGAGAAAGGTTCCCATCAGATCCTTGCCCCGCCTGGTGTCCAGAAGCTCCATGTCAATCACAACAATATCAACTTTTTTTTCTTTTGTAAGGATACGCCATTGTTCAAGAATCTCCTCATAATTTCGTCCCAGACGATCAATGCTTTTCACGTAGATTAAGTCGTCCTCCCTTAATCTTTTGAGCATTCTGTTGTACATGGGACGTTTAAAATCTTTGCCGGATTGTTTGTCTATGTAAATATTTTTTTCCGGCACCTCTCTTTCGTTCAATGCAAGCATCTGTCTGTCTTCGTTCTGCTCTCTGGAACTAACACGCACATACCCGTATACCATTCATTCCAACCTCCTCTTTTGTATATGAAAGCGATTGTATGTGTGGATCGCTTTGGTATTATTTTAATCTGGAATGAAGGAAGAACAAAGATGTTGCTTATTGGCACAGTGGAAAATTTGATATGTTTATAGTTAGAAAAAGACAAGATAAAAGCCATTACGAAAAAGTATACTTTTCGTTCGCAAGGTCCTGGCATATCCAATACGCAGCCGAGAATTCTCTCTGTAACCGCCTTCTAATGCCGTAAATTCATTTTTATATAGCAAGCACCTCTTAGCCTGCTTTATCATGAACATGCCTCCTAGTCCTTCTCGGTAAAACTCCGGTTCTTCATCGGAATTTATCTAAGGGGCTACTCTAATGACCCTAATATATGACTCCGTCTCCTTGTCCCCGCTTTTTCACATTGCGGGCGGTATTCGTCTTTTCTTCTGATTGATATCCACAGGCAGGGCAAACGAATTGTCCTCCTGCCTTTGTTCCAATCGTACCGCACTCGCTGCATTCGTTACTGATATTATTTCCTAACACTTCCACAATCTCAACCGACTGTTCACTGCATTTCTGAGTCAACCGCCTTCGGATATATCCTCTCTGCCACTGGGCAACGGAATAGTTAATCTTCTTATTATATCCTCCCGCCCTGGGCTTCGGCAGCTTCACAATATAGACGGCTGCCGGCTTTTCCGTAATAAGGAAGCGATTTAATTCCTGATTAATATAACTGTGCAGACGTTCTTCCAGACGCCTCTTTTTCGCATAGTATTTCTTACGTCCTGAATTAGCGTCTCTGTTTTGCCGATAGATACTCGTCTGTGTTCTTATCCAGTCCGAATATTCAATCTGATATCTACCTAATTCTTCTCCGTAACAGCGGCCTTCATCTGTTGTCAACATGGTATAAAAACCAACCGCTACCCCCACCTGATTGAGATAATCGTCATATCTGCGTATGGCAACATAGACAGGAACTTTAATCTCAATCCTCTTCTCCTGGGGATACAGTTTTATCCTTAACTGACTTCGGTATTGATTATTATCTGTAAGCGGTATAAATACCCGTTTTCTCTTTTCTTTGATGGAAATATAGATTCCATGGTCAGCATAACGGTATGCCCTTTCAGTTATGGAAAACACATCTACTGCATCTGTGTTCAGCTTCACATGATATCTCCTTACCTGCCGGCACAGATAACGGTGCATCTTCTCTGTATTTACCTGTCCTGCCAATTCCTGATACTGCCGGTTTATCTTTGCTGTAAGCTTAATCGGCTTCTGATTCAGCGCCGCTTCAAATGCATTGCTGACCTTTAGTATGAAACGAAGATAATGCTTTTCAGCTTCTGTAAACCTTTCATTTTTGCCGATTAGTTTTACAATTTTGGACTTCGTCCTTGTCCATTGACTCTTGATATCTGCCAACGCGTCAAAAATCGCAAGATAAAAATAGACTGCCGGAGTCCCACAATCTCTCGATATCCGCTGGCTGTCATCTCATTTTGTACAGTATAGCCTGGGTAGAGCTTGGCAAGGCTTTCAATCCCGCCATACCGGACGTATACATAGTTCTTTACTTTCCGGTAATCCTCTGCGATATCAATAAGTTTCTGCATATATTCTTCTGAAACAGGCGCCTTATTGTACTGGTGGACTGTCTTGCATATCTTGTCTGACGGCATCTTAAACTACCTCATTTGGATGATATAGATATGTGCAATGCTGTGGGTATTCGGCTATCAACCTGTATTTGGTGACAAATCATCAGGTAGCAGGGAGCGAAGCGGAAAAATCTGCATTGGTGTTAGAATATAATTAGTACAAGTTAGACATGGAAATTTCCTAACAGAAAAGTATAATAGAACAGATGGAGGA
>ERZ808044.690-NODE-690-length-29553-cov-12.137909_pt1 | contig 29553 bp, 31 predicted proteins | sample MGYA00380195_ERZ808044 | MGnify/ENA primary metagenome ERZ808044 (study PRJEB31490, sample SAMN06133423) | mouse gut metagenome | isolation source: Z7_2 | host: mice | place: China: Chengdu | collected 2015-05 ...
AGTGTCCATGATATATGCAACTGTCGGTTAGTGATATTGTAATGAAGCGAGACCAACACATTTATTGACTAACACCAAGAAAAATCGAAAGATATGGAGGCAGGCGTTCAATGAAAATCGAAAAATGTAAAAAAGACTCCTTTACTGTAATTGGAAAAGAAGGGGCAACAACAGACGGGGCTGATTTCATTCAAAAGCTATGGGACGATGCAAATTCCCATTTTGAAGAGGTTCAGCATCTGGCGAAGAAAGATAAAAACGGAAATATCAGCGGAATATGGGGCGCGATGTCCGATTTCTCCCGTTCCTTCCAGCCCTGGGAAGGGTTCAATCAAGGACTTTATCTTGCAGGAGTAGAATGCAATGATGATGCCGAGGCCCCCGACGGCTGGACAAAATGGGTGATCCCCGGCTATGAGTATATTTATGTGGAACGTGAAAACGACGGTACTTTTCCGGAAGTAATACAATATCTGGAAAATAATAATATTGCCTTAGTCGGGGCGGTTCATGATTTTACATGCCCTCAGACCGGGAAAGGATATATGTTTTTCCCAATAAGGAAGTTGTAAGATGGAGGTACGAGGTATGGATTGTGTAATACGAGAATGGAGACTTGAAGATAAGATTGCACTAGCCGAGAATTTGAATAACTTGAAAATTCTCAATAATTTGCGGGACGGTCTGCCGTACCCATATACACCAAGTGATGCAGAGTTTTATATTAAATCGATGCTTTCAGCAGATAAAGAAAATACATTTGCATTTGCTATTACGGCAGATGATTTGGTTATTGGAAGTATAGGGGTGTTCCGTTGTGAAAATATCCATTCTCAGACCGCAGAAATGGGTTATTATATTGGAGAACCGTATTGGGGGAAAGGCTTTATGACGAGTGCAGTAAAGCAGGTTTGTAAGTATGTATTTGACAACACGAATATTATCCGAATATTTGCAGAGCCGTTTGCACATAATACTGCCTCCTGCCGGGTATTAGAGAAGGCAGGGTTTCAATTTGAAGGAACGCTGCGAAGCAATGCTGTCAAAAATGGAAAAGTAGTGGATATGAAAATGTATGCATTAGTCAGGAAATAGAGAAACGTTAGTGTTATTGAATAAGGAGAGGATCAAACTGAGCCTCTCCTTACAGGCATTACCGCACGCCTCTTGTCTCATCGGCAGCATACTCAAAGAAATCAAAATCCGCATAATGCTCATGCTTCACACGGTCCGCGCAGGTAAGCCCCACCATCGTCCCGGTGAATTCACCATACTTACAATACTCGTCCGAGAATTTGGTAGTATCGAAGACGCGCCCGATCTTCTCATACTTCTCATTGTCATAACTCCATTCAAACCAGGAATTCCGTCCTTCGATATAGAGCCGCAGATAGACAGGTTTATCTTCTACCGGAATTCTGGTGTTTAGAAATTCCGTCTTCTCTCCGTTCTCCAGGCAAATCACAGAGAGCGCGCTCTGCCCCAGTGTCTCGCTGTAATATTTCCGCAAATTAATATAATTCATATTATCATAGTAGAGAATCAATCCGGCACTGTGCTGATGGATCTCTGGCGTAAATTCCATCTTTGTGGTGATCCTGGCATACACACTGGTCAGCTTCCTGGCAAGAATACTGACTTTGTTAAGCGAAGTCCTGGATTCCTGGCCGCGGATTCTCACATATCCCGGCCTCGCCTTCACATCCGCAAACCGTCCCGGCATGATACGCGGGGCATAATAATAATTTCCGAGCTCCTCCCCGTCAAAATCATCGAACTTTGGTATCTTCGGCATAATCACTTCCGGCAGAGACGCTTCCGGCACCTCTTCCTTCGCAAGGTTGCTTCCGTCCGCCATGCGAAGCCAGCCGTCCCTGGTCCACATCATCTTCTGAATAGCTGTCTCACGCCCAAGGGTACACCTAAGCTCCGGCACAAAGGGCCTCGCACAGAGATGTACCAGATATACTTCCCCGTTCGGTAATTCCACATAGCTTCCGTGCCCGGATTTTTGAAGGGCGGCTTCCGGATTATAATATCTGGGTTTCAAATGGTCAGGGTCATGTCTTTCATAAGATTCTCCCGGGACACTGGTCACGATCGGATTACACGGATCCTTCTCATAAGGTCCCCATACCTGCTTCGACCGCCCCATGGTAACACAGTGATTATAGCCCGTACCTCCCTCGGCGCACATGATATAATAATATTCGCCCCTCTTCGTCAGGTGCGGGGCCTCGATGCATCCCCGGTCCGTACCGCCCCGCCACATCTTCTTCGGATAGCCGACGATCGCCTGCGCCGCCGGATCGTATTCCACCATGCAGATCGCACCCGGCTTCTCGTAGCCTTCTCTCGTCTCCCACTCCAGAGAAACGACGTATTTCTTCCCGTCGCTGTCATGGAACATAGAAGCGTCAAAGCCCGAAGAATGTATGTATACCGGACGGCTCCACGGTCCCCTGATATCCTTCGCCGTGATCACATAATTATCCACATCAAAATATCTGGCATTCATAGAGTTCATGACCCCGTATACCACATAGAACAGACCTTCTTCCCCGCAGTAGGTCAGACATGGCGCCCAGATTCCTTTTGCACTGGGCAGCTTCTTTAAGTCCACTTCCTCGTCATCCGTTAATACATGTGTATAGAGCTCCCAGTTTTTCAGATCCTTCGAATGATATACCGGGATTCCCGGAAACCACTCGAATGTTGACACCGCCAGATAATAATCATCGTCCTTCCTGCAAATACACGGGTCCGGGTTAAACCCCGGCAATATTGGATTCTTTATCATAGCCTTCCTCCTCTCAGCCTGTCAGCACTCTGACTATTTTGTACATCAACAATAGATGCCCGTTATACTCACAGCAGATCTTCACACTTCAGGAAACCATCCCTGATCTGCACATTTCCCCAGATCCCAAGCGTCCCATCCGATCCAGTTTGGTTCATTGACCGTATCTAAGAGAAGCTTATAGCTCCAGTAAAAGTATCCGCTCCCTTTCTTCCAGGCATCAAGCTGCGCACCAACGATCTCTCTGTAGATCTCTTTCTTTTCTTCCGGTGTGAATTTTTCCACATTTTCGGAGAAATCCATCCCATTCAGCGACGACTGTCCGCCTTTTGTGTCCACACCGACCGCATAACTGTTGAACATACACCATTCGCCCACCACTACGTCCACATACTGCTGAACCTGGGCGATCTCTTTGGCATAGTGTTCTTCAATATATCTCTTATAGCCTTCTACACTCTGCTCACAGCCGTCCATCTCCGCCATCATCAGATATTGATGCGTATCCAGAATAATATTCTCAAACTTCGCCTGTGTCAGAAAATCTTTCCACGCATGAAGCTGGAATGCGTCATGGAATACCACGTAACAACCCGAATCCACATGCTTGCGGATCCGGTCATAGGCATCCGTATAGAACTCCCTCAAAAATTCCAGAGTGTTCGGCGCCGTGCCCTCTGCCAGCTTAGGATCTGCCGCGGGATAGCGTTCTGTAACTTTCATAAAACTCCACATCGGCTCTGTGACCGGTTCGTTGATCGGCGTGATGCCAAACAATCCTTTTCGATGTCCGTAACGTTTCGCCAGTTTTTCCAGCACGTCCAGGACAAATTCTACTTCTTCTGGCGTCTGGCTCCACCTACATACACCGCAGATTCCCCCGTTATCAAAGCCATTCTGCCCAAGAGGCGCCGTGTGAAGGTCGATCAGAATCTTCAGATCATATTTCTCCGCCCATGCAAAGGCATGATCCAGCTCTTCGATACACCCGATAAACGGCGGGCGGTCTCCAAAGATAAAATACGGAACCGGAATACGGACCGTATTAAGGCCGATTCTCCTGATTGTTGCAAAATCCCTCTCCGTGATGTACTCGCTTCGATGAATCCTGATCCTCGCCTCATATACTTCTCTCGAAAGCTGCGCAGGAAGATAATACTCATCCTCCGCCGTTGTTCCTTCGAATAACGCCGGGCTCATCCACTTCTCCAATACAAGCCAATTTCCTAAATTAACACCTTTTATCTGCATCGTCTTCTCCTTCCTGTACTCACATGTACCTTCCTCCTTGGATGCATCATAACATATAATCCTGCCTTATGATATACCTCTTTCTCAACTGGATAGATTTATCTAGAATGATCCAACTTAATTACCGGAACATTCCATCAGGGATGCTTTTTTGCCCTCATTCTTCATGTATTTCTACCAGTATAATATCAGCCCCGATCTTCTTAATACATTTAAACGGTATGATATACTCTGACCCGTCACAGAAAAATCCGCATAATTTTCCTCCTTTGGGAATGACCAGCGCCTCAATACAGCCGTTGCATTCATTAATGATCAGATCTACCACATATCCCAGCTTCTTACAATCACAGGCATTGATAACTTCCTTATTTTCCAGCTCACACAATCTCATACTCCCGCCACACTTTCTTATTCTCTTCTTTTAAAGAAACACATGCCAAAAAACCCGCATATACTATCTACTTATAGTATACGCGGGCCGACCTCATCTGTACCAGACAGCAAGCCTACTCCTCGATATCAATTACAGAAACCGGGCAGCCATCCCTGGCTTCTGCGGCTGTACTTTCACACTCCGGCGCCACATCTGCATATGCCTCTGCGATACCGTCATCATTAAACCGAAAAACTTCCGGACATGCGGCCACGCATGCACCGCATGAGATACATCCGTCATTTACTCTGGCTTTCATGGGTTCTTCCTCCTTGCATTATATTGCACTCCCAGTCCCAGTACCCAGTTACCGATACCATATGGATCCCGGGAATATATTTGCAGTATTCCCATTTTCCCTATATCTATTCCATTATTTCTAACGAATATATCTGTGCCGTTGACGCCTGTCCTTACCGGATGCGCGTTCCTGTCCTGCCCTTCAATGCATCCTTTAACTTGTCGAAAGAGGTTATCAGTGCGCTTCGCCCCTCTCTCTTCTCAATAAAAGATACTGACGCACTAAACTTCGGAAGCATATTGTACTCTCCGAAATGTCCCTCTTCCATATATTGTTTCGCCTGCTCCAGATCAATCTCGCCAAGCTCTTCTTCCTTTGGCCTGCCCATATTGATCTTCACCTTTTCTACGCTGGTCAGAATGATCAGTTCATCAGCATCGATCTCTTCTGCCATCCGGCCTGCCGCCAAATCCTTTTCGATCACCGCGCTTGCCCCCCGCAAATGATGATCCTGTTCAAGCACCGGGATACCGCCGCCGCCGCATGCGACTACGATCTGATCCGCATCCAGAAGCACACGGATCGCGTCAATCTCTACAATACGGACAGGATTGGGGGCAGACACGATCCGCCGGTAGCCTTTGCCCGGTTCTTCTACAACATAATTGCCCTTCTTGCGTTCTTCATTGGCTTCCTCTACATTCATATAACGTCCCAGAATCTTCGTTGGCGTATAGAATGCTTCATCATACGGATCTACGACTACCTGTGTCAGTATCGTACTGACCGTCCGGTAAATGCCTCTATCCAGCAGTTCTTCACGGATACCATTCTGCAGATCATATCCGATATACCCCTGGCTCATGGCAGAACACACAGACATCGGCGCCGGCGTATAATCCTGATGCGCCTTGCCGAATTCGTTCATCGCCGTGTGGATCATTCCTACCTGCGGTGCATTGCTGTGGGTAATCGCCACCTGGTAATCTGCCTCTATCAGATCCACAATTACCTTAGCCGTCTTCTTAACCGCTACCTTTTGCTCCGGCAGCGTGGTTCCAAGTGCACGGTGCCCCAGTGCAACCACAACTCTTTTCTTCATACGCTATTCCTCTTTTCCACCTCTCCATCCAGCCAGTAATTGATCTCCTGACCCAGACTCCATCATTTACCGAATAAAATTCGTCGCTACCCTTTCTTCTTTCGCCGGCAGGCCGTATTCCTTCTTACCAAGAGCGATACTCTTCATCAGGAATGACATGTTCCCTACCAGAGTGCGCATAACCTGCATTCCCTCTTCGTCCCTGACGGCCTCCGCTGCATTATTGCCATGAATACTGTTCCAATATTGGCTGGACGCTACCGGCATACCGCTGATCGTAAAATATTTGTTCAGCTCATCAAATGTGGCAGACAGACCGCCTCTTCTCGCCGAGACCACGCTCGCCCCTACTTTCATCGTCTTATCAAAACGGGTGCTGTAAAAGAGCCTGTCTAAGAACGCAATCAAAGTCGCATTGGCAGACGCATAATAAACCGGACTGCCGACCACCAATCCGTCGCAGTCCTCAAACGCCTTCGCAGTCTCATTTACCATATCATCGAAGGCACACTTCCCTGTCCTGGCACAGGCACCGCAGGCAACACAGCCCCTGATCACTTTATTGCCTACATGGATGAGTTCTGTCTCAATCCCATTCTCTGCAAATATCTTCTCCATCTCATGTAATGCGGTATAAGTACTTCCCTGGGCATGCGGGCTTCCATTGATCAATAATACTTTCATGACTTTCTTCCTCCTGTAAAAATAAGATACTGCTATTTTATCATTCCTATGCTGATTCAGCAAGATTTGACTTTTGATTTTTCAACCTCTACATGATATACTGATGGTATCATATACATGCATACGAAATAGGATGTAAAGATATATTTTATGGATCATATCAGAAAGGACATGATATCAATATGAAGACTAACAGAACCACCAGAAGCAGGATAATAAAAAGATATGCAGCGGCATCCGCCGCTTTCGTGACAGTTGCCGTAAGCCTGGCCGGATGCGGGCATCCGGCAGATATCGGCAAAGACAAAGCCTCCGATATCGCACTGGAAGATGCCGGACTTGATGAATCAGATGTTACACGTCTCCGGATCTCAAAAGATACCGATGACGGGGAAAGGATCTATGAAGTAAAATTTACTAACGGAAATACCGAATATGACTACGAGATACTTGCTTCGAACGGCGATATCCTGAGCGCCGACTATGAAGAGTCACGCAGCCTTGGGCAGACCGGTCAGATCAGTCAGCCGAATTCATCTGATTCCCAGGATTCGGGCACTTGGCAGGACGTTCCCAATTCCCGGAACCAGGGCGGGCAGCACGATTCGTCTGACCACAGCCATTTGGACCAGACAGCAGATACACAGGCAAATGTACCCGTCAGCATTGAACAGGCGTCAAAGCTGGCTCTGGACCGGGTTCCGGGAGCTTCCGCCCAGGATCTGAAGATTGAATTGGATTATGATGACGGATATTATAAATATGAAGGTGATATTATCTACGACCAGAAGGAATATGATTTCGAGATCGATGCAAATACCGGAGATTTTCTGGAATGGGAAGAAGAGAGACATTAGCCTCTCTTCTTCCCATTCTGTCTGATACTATCTTTTTTATAGAACCGTATGTGAAAAATCATTGATTACCACACCTGTCCATGCTGGCGCCTGAATATGTATTGCTGGATATCTCTCTCTGCTCCGTTTGGAAGTTCCAGAAACTGGCAGCCATAACCATAACGCCCGTCCCGGAAATCCTCTTCCCTTATCACAACCACTTTCAACTGATACTCCTTTTCAACAAATGAATATTTGAATTCTATCGTATCGTCATCCCGCAGCCTTGTCCTGGTGATAAAATAAATCCCGTTCACACTGATGTTTTGAATGTCACCTCTAAACTCTCCCTGCCTGAAAGAATTCATAGGAATCTCTTTCTCCATCTTCGCCCGCAGGCTCCTGCGTCCCTGCACGATCTCGCTCACGCTCAGGATATCACAATCTGCAATCCAGGGTTCCGGGACAGCGGCATCATAGTTCCTCCTGACCATAACTTCACAATACGTCTTGATACAGCCGATCTGTCCGTCAAAGAAATCTATTCTGACCTGCTCCGAATCCGGTAATTCATCCCCTCTTTTCAAAAATAATGTTATCCCGTCTTTGGTACACTTTACCCGGATCCTTCGCGGAGCCGCATCCTCTGACTCGTATACCGAACATATGGTACAATTATTTAAAACCATAGCTTTTCTCTCCCACATTCTCTATAACTGCATTAAGTATACACAAAAAATTCCTGAATCACAACCACAATTCGGGAATTTTCATATTCTGTCCAGATAGTGTTACTGTTCAGCCCCAAGCCAATCACTACGCTGATTGGCTTGGAGGATGCACATTACGCTTGGAATAGAATTCAGCCCCTCGCCGAAGGCGACTTAAAATGGGCTGAATTCGTTACAGTTCGCTGGCGGGCCAGTGAACTGTAACCAGATAATTAACAATATCAGTGCCTGCTCTCATTCACTTCTATCTTATTCAAGATTCCCTCTGCGCTTACACCTGGATGAGTCACGCGGATACGGCAAATATCTTCCACAAAATCCACTTCCACTCCCAAATCCCTGCTGATCCTGTCAATCCGCTGTCCTTTATCCATTCTCTTCATAATATTTTGAATCGTTCCAGGCAAGTCCTCTTTGGTATTCCTCACGGCTCCGTCAGAAATTAACACCTTTTCTACGTATATCTTTCCATCTTCCAGATGCAGGACCGCCATAGTAATATCCAGTCTAAATCTTCGCCTTCCGCAGCTTCCCGGATTCAGCCAGAGCCTTCCGTCTTTCCATTCTTCCATATATCTGTGGGAATGTCCAAAGAGAACAACCTGATTATTCCCCAGATCCCCGGAAAGGTCTTTTTTATCATGAACTACACAGAATCTTACGCCGCCCAGAATAAACTCCAGATATTTCGGAAGATCACCTGCCCATTCACCGTCATTATTTCCTCTTACCAAAAATACTGGAACAGCCAAACATACAGCATCCCTGATCTCCTCTATGATATCCGGCGTATGATAATCACCGCAATGAATTAACGCATCACATTTTCCCAGCATCTCTCTCACTTGCGGACGAAGTAATCCATGCGTGTCCGACAATATCAGAATTTCCATCTTTTCTCCTTGTCAAAATCTGCCATAGCATTATTCCTTATAACCATTGTTTACCCGTTCTGTTCTTACAAATACATACTCCTCTGCCGACGACATTTCATCCGCAAACTGATACTCCAGCCGGTCGAATTCACGGACCTCTTTCACGTCCCTGATTCTGTTTTCCGCCATGAAACGCACCATCTCACCCCTCGCCATCTTCGCCTGAGTCCCCTTCTGAACGATCTTCCCATCCTTCCATTCCCCAAATACACAGGTAATATAAGTATCCTCATCACTCAGATACTTCTCAATACATCTCGAGTATTCCTTCGAAGCAAGATTCAGGATGATGCCATCCTCGCTGCGCACCTCGCGGTATAGTCTGCCGCCCCAGAATTCATACAGATTCTTCATTCCATTCACTTCTGCCTTCGCCTGCATCTCCAGCCGATATGGCACGACCCCGTCCAAGGGCCTGAGCACACCATAGAATCCCGATAGGATCCTCAGATGACTCTGCGCATACTCCCACTCTGTCTGCGTAAATATCTTCGGCGCCATATACTGGTACTGAATTCCTTCATAAGAAATCAACGCCGGTGTCAGGTTCTTTCGCAGATCCATCTCCTGAAAACGCTCAAAATTGAGCCCCGCAATCTTCTCGTTGCATCGCCACAAATTCTGTGCTTCCTTAAAGGAAAGACCACGGATCCAATCTGCCAGCACTTTAGTCTCTTCTAAGAACGGCGGATATCCGGCCGGCTGAAAAATATCCGTATCTATATTCATCTTCTTTGCCGGAGAAATTATAATTCTCACAGTCCTCTCCTCCTCTATGCCTGCCAGTCTTTTACCATATTATACTGAATAGGGCAGCCGGTATCAAGTTCCGATATAAACACTTGATTCTGTTTTCCAAAAAAGATATACTGAATACAACACCTCCAAAGAATGGACAAATCGTGCCGCAATCTAACCGGTATTTAGGAAGTGAGGTATTAAAATGGGTATCTTTTTAAATCCGACAAATGACAAATTTGCAATAGCTTTGAATTCATCCATCTACGTAGATAAGACGACGCTGATCGCTTTTACAAACCGTGTTTTAGCAACAGAACAGCGTTATGTGTGTGTCAACAGGCCCCGACGTTTTGGAAAGTCTATGGCAGCAAATATGTTGACAGCATACTATAGCCGCGGCTGCGATTCAAAAAAATGTTTCAGAATCTGGCTATTGCAGACTGTAAAAATTTTGAAACTTACTTAAACAAATACGATGTGATTATGCTGAACATGCAGGAATTTCTAAGCAGAACACAGAATGTTGAAAAGATGTTGGATCGTTTGAAGAGAATGGTTGTTCGGGATTTGGTGAAAGAATATCCGGATGCAGATTATTTCGATACAGAAGACGTGATTCAAAGTATGCAGGATGTATATATGGAAACCGGTAAGCCCTTTATCATTATCATTGATGAATGGGACTGTGTTCTTCGAGAATATAAGTCCATGGTTACGAAGATGTATTAACATTATTGATTCATCTTGGATATCTTGGTTATGATTTCAAATCAAAAAAAGTATTCATTCCTAATTCGGAAGTGGCGGAAGAATATGTCACTGCTGTGGAAGCCGCTGGTTGGGAAGAAGTAATGTACGCTGTCCGTGATTCGGTCCTGTTATTGCACAAGACATGGGTCGGTGACGAAACAGCTGTAGCAGAAGGAATCGAGGCAGTCCATCTTGAAACATCACATCTGCAATATAATGATGAAAATGCATTAAGTTACACTCTTAGTCTGGCTTATTACAGTGCGAAGCAATATTATACAATTATTCGGGAAATGCCGTCGGGGAAGGGATTTGCAGATCTCATTTTCCTCCCAAGGAAAAATCATACAGATAAACCAGTAATGATCCTCGAACTGAAGTGGAATCAGTCGGCGATTGGAGCCATTAAACAAGTCAAAGAAAAACAATATATCAAAGCTCTGGAAACTTATCAGGGGGATCTCTTACTGGTAGGCGTGAATTATAGTAAAAAAACCCGAAAACATGAATGCAAAATTGAGAGATGGAAATTATAACGCAGGTCAAGATGGGAATGAAACATTATTTTATCAGAAAAAAGACTGACGAAAAGGCGGCTTGTAGTTTATCGGAAGCCGCCGGTATTCCTCTAGCTGTCCAACAACGACCAGCAGCTTTTCTTTTTGTCTTTCGCCCAGGATAATCTCATTTTCAGTAAGATAAGTCCTCATGTTTTCCGGCTCACGCAGAAAAAGCAACAGGCTGTTATGCGCCTTGTCCTGAATAGAGCCATTCTCATATCTGCAAATTGTTTTGTCACCCCAGTTCAACAATTTGGCAAAGCTCCTCTGGCTAAGACCATACTGCTCCCGTATCTTTCTAATCTCTTCCGGAAGGAGCAATTTGTGCTTTCTACGGTACTCATTATATGCCAGGATCAATGTGGCATTATCCAGTTCCTCGCAAAAAAACTCTTCTCCGCATTCAGCACATACCTGCACCTGTGCATCAACCTCGACCGCCTCCCCGCACACATCATATGTTTCTTCGACTTCTTTTCCACACTCTTCACAATACTTCCTCACCAATATCGCCTCCAATTCTTAAGCAAAATCGTTTTTGCGAATATAAAAAGTAAAAAACAGAGCCATACCATCGTACGACTCTGCCCAATCCATTTTTACTTCTCAACCAAAACCCACAGTACCTTTGCTTCCTCCCCGGAATCATTCCTGCTTGAGTGGATCTCGCCGGCCGGAATAAATGACGCTTCCCCCGCCTCAAATTCATTCACCACGCCGTTACTCTCACACTTCATACGGCCGGACAGGATAAATCCATACTCATCTCCCGTATGTGCAGCCGGCGGCACTACCGTCCCGGGCGGAAATACCGCACACCCCATGGATACCTTGCCGTCCGTCGGACATACCCCGCCAAAGAAATCCGTCATCTTCACTCCGTCTTCCCGGATATGTTCTGCCAGCTCCTCTTTTCTGCGGATGATCATTTGCCGTTCCTCCTCTCTCTAGACTACATTGCAAAATTAACGCTTAACTTCCTTCACCTTGAATGTCTCCGGATCTACAACTACCCCATAGTCTTCTAATGCCTGCTGTACGGAAATATATTCATTCTTCACATCCCATGCCACAGCCTGGGGGTCTCGTTCCATCGGATCTCCGTATCCGCCTCCAGTGCAGGTCACCATGCGGACCGTATCATTCTGATTCATTACTTTTCTCGCCACGATTCCCATCGGGCCTTCCGTCTCGCCGTTTGCCTTATGGAATTCAAAATAATTGTATGAGCCGTCATTTCCGCCTGCCGCTCCCCAAGCCGGGAACTTATTCCTTCCGAAGGACGCCGTAAAGAGCTGGCCGTCCGTCATTGCACGGTAGGTCCGCACCGCGCCGCTTCCTCCGCGGTATTTACCTGCTCCGGCGCCGTCTGTATGCAGGCTGTATTCGTCGATCATGATCCCGTAGCGGTTCTCCGCCATCTCCACCGGCACGTTATAAGTCTCGCCGTCACCGACACAGAACTGCCCCACTTCTCCGTCTTTGCCGTCGCTGGCTCCCCAACCGCCTCCGGTCGGCTCTACGATCAGGAACGGCTCCCCGCTGCCCTGCTTCGTCCCTGCAAGAACAACCGAACATACGGACAGCATATGCCCTGCCCCCAACGCCTCCGGGAATACCGGAGCAAGAGCCTTCCATACGATATCAGACGAATAGATCATACTCTCAAAATAACAGGAAGTCGGAGCAGGCGCATGACAGCGAAGAATCGAGCCGTCCTCCGCCAGAATCCGCATCGGCTCAAAGACACCGTCGTTCACCGCAAGCGCCGGTCCAAGAATCGACATATAGATCACCTTCACTCCGGCGCACAGAGAACTGTATCCTGTGTTGATCGGACTTGCCACCTGCGGACTGCTGCCGGCAAAATCAGCGATAAATTCATCTTCCGTAATCGTAACCTTCACCTTTAGCTTCACAAGATTGCCATGTCCGTCGTCATCCATATACTCTTCCATCTCCCAGCTTCCCTTAGGAAGCTCCTTGATACGGTTATATGCGATCATCGCTCCCTGCTTTAACAACCGTTCCATGGATTCCTTCACAACCTCCATAGAATACTTCTCACACAGCTCACCGATCCGCTTATATCCCGTCCGAAGAGACGCGATCTGCCCCCACATATCGCCCTCCGATGTCTCCGGGAAACGCACATTGCTCTTAATCATCTCCAGAAGCGGCGTACAGATCTCTCCCCTGTCAAGAAGCTTCACGCCGGAGAACCTCAATCCCTCCTGGAATACCTCTGAAGAATCCGTGGTAAACGAACCCGCGGCCATACCGCCGATATCTGACCAGTGCGCTTTATTTCCCACAAAGGCAAGCAGCTCGTCCCCGTAAAATACAGGCATGACCATACCGATATCCGACAGATGGGTTCCCCCGCCCATATACGGATCATTGATCAGATACACATCGCCCGGATGCATATTCTCTTCGCCGTATTTTACTATGATCTCCTGTATCATCGGTGCAATCAGGCCGATGAATCCGCACGCCCCGTTTCCCTGTGTCAGAAGCCGCCCTTTTGCATCCGCAATACCGCTGGCATAATCCAGAGTCTCATATATGATCGGGCTCATGGATGTCCTTGCAAACGCGTAGAACACCTCGTTGCTGACTGCGATCAGCGAGTCTTTTACTATATCTAATGTTACCGGATTCACTTTTACTTCTGCCATTATTCCTGCACCTCCGTTTCAATGATCAGATTGCCGTAAGTATCCACCGTAAGCCTCTGCCCTCTTGCCGCAACCGTGGACGCTGCCGTTTCCTCTACGATCACAGGCCCTTCTAATATCACGCCGCTTCCTAATTTCTCCCGGTCATAGATCGGCGTATCAAGCCATCCCTCATCCGTAAAATATACCTTGCGGATCTCTTTTAACGCTTCCTCAACCGGTCCCTGCTGCGGTTCAATCGGCGCAAGCTCAGGCTTTTGCAGACACCCATAGGCGATCAGATGAAGATTCACAATCTCCGTCGGCGTCCCCGGCAGGCGGAAGGTATAGAAATGCTCATGGGTATCATGGAACCTGTTCACAATCTCTTCCTTCATCTCGTCCGTCCATGGTACCGGCGGCACCTTCACCTTTACCGTATGCTCCTGTCCCATATAACGCATATCCGCAACAAAATGGAAGATGATCTGGTCTCTCTTAACTCCTTCTTTCGCGAACTGCTCATATGCCTCCCGAAGCAGGCCGTCCCACATCTGATTCAGTTCTTCGGCGCTGACTTCGGTCATCCGCCGGATATTGGTCTGGATATAGTCATGGCGCACGTCGGTCATCAGCATTCCCCATGCTGAGAATACCGGCGCAGCTATCGGCACAACTACCTTACGGATATTCAGCTCTTTGGCAAGGTACGCGCAGTGCATCGGACCGCCTCCGCCAAAGGCAACCATGGTAAAGTCCCGCGGATCATAGCCCCTGCGCACAGAGATCAGCTTCAGCGCATTGAACATGTTCGCCTCCGCAACACGCAGGATGCTCATGGCCGCCTCATCTACATCCATGCCGAAGGCATCTCCCACCTTCTTCTGGATCGCCGCTTTCACCGCATCCAGATCCACTTCATTGTCAAAATTCTTTGGCGAGAGCCTCCCCGTCACAAGGCAGGCATCCGTCGTCGTTGGCTCTGTTCCGCCGATCCCGTAGGCAACCGGCCCCGGCAGCGCGCCTGCCGACTGAGGCCCGACTTTCAGAGACCCCGCCTCATCAATCCACGCGATCGAACCGCCCCCATTGCCGATCTCAACGATATCCACAACCGGAGCCATAATCGGGTAGCCCGCATAGCTCTCCGTCCGCTCGATCCGGTACTCTGTCGTCACCTTTACCTCTCCGTCATCGATCAGAGAGCATTTTGCCGTCGTACCGCCTACGTCGAAGGCAATGATATTCTTCTCTCCGATTACTTTGCCAAGAATGGCAGAACCATACACACCGGCGACCGGTCCTGACTCTACCATATTGATAGGAGTCTGCTTCGCCTGTTCAAAGGTAGTGGTACCGCCGTTGGACTGCATGATATACTCCTTGGCGTCACAGCCGATCTCCTTGATCCGTTCATCCAGGCGGTTAATATAAGAAGATGCCACCGGCATAACATAGGAATTGAGCGCAACCGTTGATGTTCTCTCATATTCCCTCCACTCTCTCGTCACTTCCACCGAAGAAGTCACGAATACCTCCGGCCACAGCTCCCTTATAAGCTCTACGGTCCTTCTCTCATGAACATCATTCGCATAGGAATTGATATAGCATACCGCGATCGCTTCTACTTCTTCCTTTTTGAAAAAATCTACCGCCGCCCTGATATCTGCTTCCTCAAGCTCTGTCAGAATCTTCCCTTCGAAGGTCACGCGTCCCCGCACTTCCTTCCTTAAGTATCTCGGGATAAATGGCCTTGGCTTCGCAAATACCATATTAAACAGGTCCGGGCGGTTGCATCTGGCAATCTCCAGCACATCCCTGAATCCCTTTGTTGTAATAAGCCCTGTCTTCGCTCCCTTACGTTCGGTCAGTGCATTGATAATCGTCGTCGTCCCGTGGATAAAATCAGCAATCTCCTCAGGCCGTATCCCGCTCTTCTTCATTACGTTAATGACGCCCTCTTCAAAATTCGGCGGCGTCGTATGGCTCTTACTAAGAACCGTCCTGCCCTTATCATCTACGGCAACCAGATCCGTAAATGTTCCGCCAATGTCTGTTGCAACTCGCAAAATAATCCCCGCCTTTCTGTCTCTTCGCAGTTCCTTCCCCTTAACAGCAAAAGGTACTCTTAAAAAATTGTCGGTGTTACTATACATAAAAAGACCAGCTCCCGGTCTTCTATGTTCACAATACTGTGCAGAAGCGTGGAAGGATAATGAATAGATTCTCCCTCCCCGACAACATACTCTCTCCCGTCAACCGTAAGCTTCGCCGTACCCTCAAGTATATAGATGAATTCCTCCCCCTCATGGGTACACGGTTCAAAATCAGAACGCAGAGGCTCCATGCGAAGCAGAAGGCTCTCCAGCTTCCTCCCTTCAAATCTGCCGCTTAAGCGCTCATAGCTTGCATACTTCTTCTCAATCCCCATAAGCCCCAGGCCGTCGCTGCCCTTATGTACATAGCTTGCACGTTCATCCGTTTCATCGTCAAAGAGTTCCTTCATCGTAATATCAAGCGCATCCGCAATCTTTTTCAAAGATACCAATGTGATCGAAGATACCCCTCTCTCAAACTGGGATAAAAAACTGACCGACAGATTCGTCTTCTCACTCAGTTCCTTTAATGTAATATCCCTCACCCGGCGTATCGTCCTGATCTTCTGGCTTACTGATTCCATCTGTTCCTCCGGTTTTACTCCATCAATTCTAAAATTATGCTTCAATTCTTCAAAAAATATTATTATATCAAAATAATTACAGTATCACTGTAATTATTCTATCATTTCATGCCGAAAAGGTCAATACAGAGTTCAAAAAAAGGACACCTATCTGTAAGCAGATAAAGTGTCCTTTGGCATATACAGTATTCAATTTCACATACTGAGGAACTGTGCAAAAATAACCTATGCAGATTGCCGCCGCGTCAATGTTACGTCCCCGCCGTCTTTCTCAAATTCGTTTCAAACAGCTTGTTGTACCCCAGCCAGTCGTATGTATTCTTATCTTTAAATATCTCTGTCAGCGTCTGCATCTTTGCATCCGCACAGTCTGCAAAATTCAACGCAAATGCTTCCGCAAGCGCCGGCTTCTTGGGGGAACCATATTCCATCTCACCATGATGGGCTACGATGCAATGCTTCAACTCACTGGCCAGCCTCTCCGGGAAATCCGGTATCGCCCTTACCGCCTCGCTGATCATCTCCACCCCTATCACAATATGTCCTAACAACTGTCCATCATCCGTATAATCATTCGCGGGGAATGACGACAACTCCTTAATCTTACCGATATCATGACAGATCGCAGCTGTATACAGGACATCCTTGTTAAGGATTGGATATGCTCCCGCCATATATTCGCAGAACTTTACGACGCTTAATGTGTGCTCCAGAAGGCCTCCGGAAAATCCATGATGTACACTCTTAGCCGCCGAATGCGCTTTAAACTTCCTGATAAAGGCTTCATCTTTTACAAAATAATATTCAACCAGCTGCCGCAGATAAAGATTATCGATCTTATTCACATAATCCAGCAGTTCCTGGTACATCTTATCTATATTTTTCCCTGTAGTCGGAAGATAATCTGCCATTGAATATTCGTTTTCCGCTGCCTTGCGAATCTGCTTGATATTCAGCTGCAGATTATTATTGTAATTGATAACCTCTCCGTATACTTCTATAAAATCCATCTCATCATAATCTGCGATTCCTCCGGAATTCGGATCCCAGACTTTCCCGTCCAATACTCCCGTCTTATCCTGAAGGATCAGATTATCATATGGTTTGCCGTTTCTTGTCTCTGCGGAACGTTTCCCCTTACACAGATAAATGTTCCTGATTGTCTCTCCCTCGCGAAGAGTGTTGATAAATCTCATATTCCCGCCTCTTTCTGTCTTATTCTCGTGCTGTCTTTTCTTTATTGACGATTATCCTCATTCCTTGCTTCCGATCGTAACGGCAAAATCAATATCTACATAACCGTCTGCGCCCTGGCGCTGTCCTTTTACTGTCACTTCGCTTCCAACTTTTCTTTCCATCAGTGTCCGATGATAATCGCTGTAGGATTCGACCTGGGCATCGTCAATACTGGTAATCACATCACCGTTCTGAATCCCTGCAGTCATTGCCGGAGAATCTGCCTCTACATTCTTCACATACAGCCCCTTTGGAATTCCTTGTTTTTCTATATCCTCCGTGACATCCACGCCATGGATCCCAATATACGGGACTCCCTGGCCATTAGAGAGACATTCGATCACGTCCTTCACATCCGTGATCCCATAACCGATAATCAGTTCCGTACTTCCTTCTTCCGCCGCCCCCTGATCAATCAGCGCAATAATCTCCCCTTTCAGATTGACGATAAATCCACTCCCGTTTTTCGATCCGGCAATATCCGTATTAATCAGACGGCACTGCCTGTCAGCCAAATCCAGTACATTCTTCCCGGACGCAATTGAACCAAATCCCATAGCGCCTGCATACCCAAATGGCTTGCCAAGTACGATCGCAACATCCCCTTTGGAAACGGCATTCGAACTTCCCAGCATAGCCGTCTCAATCTGTGACCACGTTGAATCCTGAAGGTCGGAACGGTTCACCGCATAGACTCCAAGCCCTAACGTCCCGTCGCTCTTCTTTAACACTGCCGGATATATACTGCCGTCATTGAATACGATCCGCAATTCCTGTGCTTCCTTTGCGGCAGAAGATTTGCCCAGAATCAGAAGCTCCCGGCCGTTATCCGCAATAATCAGGCCGGATACACTGTTCTTATAATCCTTCGCCTCCTCTGTCCAGTCCTGCTCCTTAGAAACAGCTACAATCTCTACCACCGAACGATTCGCCTCGATACCGATCGCCGTCAGTGACTGCTGCATCTGCCGGTAACTGTCTGCGTCCAGAGTCTGCTGCACTGCCGGTTCTTCTGGTTCCGGTTCAGGCTCTTCCTCTTCCTCCGGCTCCTCCCGGGGAATCGTAACCTGCTGCGGATCATCCTGAAAAATACTCTCCATAGCCGGCCTGAACGCCGTGAACCCGAAACACGCGAAAACCCCGAACACCAGCCCGAACCCTGCCATCCTGAAAACACCTTTTCTTATCCCCCGTCTGTCCCGCTTAATCCTCTCCTGCAGAAACGAATACTCTCCGGAATCCTCCTGAAGGTCTTCCGATGAATGCTTTGGGGAATTCTCCCCGGAATCTTCCTGCGGATCATCCTCATCCTTAAGATGTAATTCTTCTTTTGGGTCTCTATGCACTTCCATAGACGCATCCTTCTCCTTTTTAATCCTTCCATAACTCCCCATTGAATATAGTATAACCCATGGACAGCAATTGTTCAATATTTGTTCTTTCTTTTATGGCGCAAATAGGTTAGAATATAGCCAGGTGATGAATATGAATAAGAAAACATTAAACAAACTGGAATACAATAAGATTATCGAATTACTGACAGACCACGCTTCTTCTTTCAGCGGCAAAGAGCGATGCCGTAAACTTAAGCCAATGGTCGCTGTGTCTGATATTAACGCTTCCCAGCAGCAGACAGCCGCCGCATTTACACGGATTGTCAAAAAAGGGCGGCTCTCTTTTAGCGGCTGTAATCCTGTCAACGATTCCCTCAGGCGTCTGGAGATCGGCGCGGCACTTGGAAGCGGTGAACTGCTCCGTATCTGCAAACTGCTTGAGGCAGCCGGACGCGCCAGGGCATACGGCAGACACGACAACAACGATGACCAGGAAGACTGTCTGGATCCTTTTTTTCAACAGTTAGAACCATTAACCACATTAACCGCCGAAATCCGGCGATGCATCCTGGAGGAAGATGAGATCAGCGACGACGCAAGCGGTACACTGAAGCATATCCGGCGCTCCATCAGCCAGATGAACGATAAGGTCCACTCTACTTTGGCCGGCATGGTCAACGGCTCCCTGCGCACTTATCTGCAGGACCCCATTATTACCATGCGAGGAGACCGCTACTGTATTCCGGTAAAGGCAGAGCACAGAAGCCAGGTATCCGGCCTGATCCATGATCAGTCCTCCACCGGCTCTACATTATTCATCGAGCCGATGGCCGTAGTAAAACTGAATAATGATCTGAAAGAGCTTTACGGAAAGGAACAGGAAGAGATTCAGGTGATACTCGCCCGCTTAAGCGAAGCCACGGCAGAATATACAGAGACCATCCGAAACAATTATTCCGTTCTTGGCGAACTGGATTTTATCTTTGCAAGAGGCAGCCTTGCACTGGATATGAATGCATCCATGCCTGTATTCAATACAGAAGGCCGTATCCATATCCGGGAAGGCCGTCACCCTCTTCTGGACAAGAAACAGGTCGTCCCCATTACCGTTACTCTTGGAGACACCTTTGACCTTCTGATTGTTACCGGTCCCAATACAGGCGGAAAGACCGTTTCCCTGAAAACGGTGGGGTTATTCACACTGATGGGACAGGCCGGACTTCACATTCCGGCGTTAGACCGCTCTGAACTTGCCGTGTTCGAACATGTATACGCCGATATCGGCGATGAACAGAGCATTGAGCAGAGTCTCAGCACCTTTTCATCTCATATGACGAATATTGTATCCTTCCTGAAACACGTGGATGAACATTCTCTGGTTCTTTTCGATGAGCTTGGCGCCGGGACAGATCCCACCGAGGGCGCGGCCCTTGCCACGGCGATTTTAAATCATCTGCATCAGCGGGGTATCCGCACCATGGCCACTACCCACTACAGCGAGCTGAAGGTCTATGCGCTGTCCACTCCTCAGGTGGAGAATGCCTGCTGCGAATTCGATCTTGAGACCCTTCGTCCTACTTACCGGCTCCTCATAGGAATTCCCGGAAAGAGCAACGCATTTGCCATAGCGGGGAAACTCGGCCTGCCGGATTATATCATAGAAGATGCCAGGACACATCTGACAGAACAGGATGAATCCTTTGAAGATCTGCTCACAGACCTTGAAACCAGCAAACGCACGATTCAAAAGGAACAAGACGAGATCGCCGCATACAAGCGTGAACTGGAACGATTGAAAACCGAAGTCCGGCAAAAACAAGAGCGGCTCGAAGAACAGAAGGAACGGATCTTAAGAGAGGCAAATGAAAAAGCCCATGCTATTCTTGCCGATGCCAAGGAGACTGCCGATGAGACTATCCGCAATTTCCACAAATTCGGCAAAGAGAACATTTCCGCAGCGGAGATGGAAAAAGAGCGGGAACGTCTCCGCAAGAAGATGGCCGCTGTAAGCTCCCATGTGACATTGGAATCCCAAAAACCGCGTAAGCAGCATAAGCCTTCTGATTTCAAGCTTGGCGAGTCCGTCAGGGTCCTGAGCATGAACTTAAACGGGACTGTTACTTCACTGCCGGATTCTAAGGGAAATGTAACCGTGCAGATGGGGATTCTGCGCTCCCAGCTCAATATTTCTGACCTGGAGATCATAGAAGAAACTCCGTCTTATTCTGCGAAGCAGATGCACCGCACCTCCAAGGGCAAGATGAAGATGGGCAAATCTTTCTCTGTAAGCCCGGAGATCAACCTCCTTGGCAAGACTGTCGACGAGGCTGTCGCAGAGCTGGACAAATATCTGGACGACGCCGCGCTCGCACACCTCTTAAGTGTCCGCGTTGTCCACGGCAAAGGAACCGGAGCCCTGCGTACAGGCGTCCACAACTATCTCAGACGCCAGAAACATGTAAAATCTTTCCGTCTGGGCGCATTTGGCGAAGGCGATGCCGGTGTCACTATTGTTGAACTAAAATAAAATTACTGATCTGAAATAACATTGACAACTTATGGAGGCAATACTATATGGTAACAAAACAGAAAATCTTAATCGTAGACGATGACGAGAATATCGCGGAGCTAATATCCTTATACCTTACCAAAGAATGCTTCGATACTATGATGGTGTATGACGGTGAAAAAGCCCTCATCGCCCAGGAATCCTATCAGCCGAACCTGATCCTTTTAGACCTCATGCTTCCGGGGATCGACGGCTATCAGGTATGCCGGGAGATCCGTGCCAAATCCAGCGTACCGATCATCATGCTGTCGGCAAAAGGGGAAGTGTTCGATAAGGTTCTCGGACTGGAGCTTGGTGCAGACGACTATATTATGAAGCCCTTCGATTCCAAAGAACTGGTCGCCAGAGTAAAAGCCGTCCTGCGCCGCTACCAGGCCGCCCCCAAACCTGAATCAGCAAAAGAAGACAAAGGAAAGCGTGTCGAATATCCTGGTATCTCTATTAATCTTACCAATTATTCCGTACTGGTCGACGGACTGAGAGTCGATATGCCGCCAAAAGAACTGGAGCTTTTATACTTTCTTGCCTCTTCCCCGAATCAGGTATTCACCCGGGAACAGCTTCTTGACCAGATCTGGGGATACGAATACATCGGAGATACCCGCACCGTTGACGTACACATCAAACGGCTTCGGGAGAAGATCAAAGACCATGGCTCCTGGGGAATCAGCACGGTCTGGGGAATCGGCTACAAATTTGAAGTAAAGTAATTCAAAGGAGGCCACATGCGCAGCACTCTATATCTGAAATTCATTATTGTATACATCATCTTCGGATTCTTAAGTATCTTCACGGTAGCAACACTTACCTTTAATCTGACAGAGAATCCGCTGGAAGAAAAGACCGCTACCTCCCTTTACCGGGAAGCCAATCTGATCGCCGGCAGTTATCTTCCTTCGTATTTTTCCGAAGCATCGGATCTGAGTGCAGTGCATCTGCAGCTATCTGGAATGGAGATTCAGCTGGAGGCCGCCGTGTGGTTCGTTGATAAGGACGGTTCGATGATATCCTCTGCAGTATCAGAGGATTATCCGTCCGCACCGGGGCACATCGATGATTTTGACCCTGCGGAGAGCGGCAGCCATCAGTATCAGATTGGCAATTATCACAATTATTTTGAAGAAGATGTGATGACGGTAATCGCACCGGTCGTATATGGATATACGCCGAACGGATATCTGCTGATTCACAAATACACCTCAGATATCCATGATACCCAGAATATTCTGCTTCATGCGGCGATTATCACAGTACTCGTAATCTATATCTTTTCTTTTATGATATTGCTGGCTTTTCAGTTCTTCATATACCGTCCGCTGCACAAGATCACAGAAGCCGCCACCCAATATGCATCCGGCAACTTAGAATACGAGATTCCTGTAAATACCGAAGATGAGATGGGTTATCTGTCCGCATCTTTGAATTATATGTCCTCACATCTGCGTGATATGGATGATTATCAGAAAAAATTCGTGGCAAACGTCTCCCACGACTTCCGCTCTCCTCTTACATCGATCAAGGGATATGTAGAGGCCATGGCTGACGGTACCATTCCGCCGGAATTATATGACAAATACTTAAAGATCATCTTGTTCGAGACAGAACGCCTGACTGATCTTACTCAGGATCTTCTGACCCTGAATGAATTTGACACTAAAAATATATTACTGAATAAAGAGATCTTTGATATTCATGATATGATCAAGCATGTTGCCGCTTCTTTTGAAGGCACCTGCACACAGAAAAGGATTTCCATTGAAGTGATACTTGCCGCCAAACATCTGAATGTAAACGCGGATAAACGCAAAATCCAGCAGGTGCTCTACAATCTGCTGGATAACGCCATTAAATTCAGCGAACCCGACTCTGTGGTTACAATCGAGACAACTGAACGCGGGGAAAAGGTCTACACTTCCATAAAGGATGACGGTATCGGCATCCCCCGGAGTTCCCTGAACAAAGTATGGGAGCGCTTTTACAAATCCGACCTCTCCCGCGGAAAAGACAAGAAAGGAACCGGCCTGGGACTTGCCATCGTCAAAGAAGCCATCCAGGCACATGGGGAAAATATCAACGTAGTCAGTACGGAAGGGGTCGGAACCGAATTCATCTTCTCTCTTCCCAAAGGATAGAGCTAATTGACAATCACAGTCGGGTACCCGGCCCTCTTTAATTGCTGTTCCATATCTACGGCATCGTCCATATCGGCAAAATCACCGACCTGGACACGGATGTATGGACCGGAATCATCGATAAAAGCCGGGAACCCCTCTTCCAGCAATTCGCTCAGAAGTCTTTCTGCGTATCTCCTGTTCCGGAAAGCTCCGACCTGGACACGGAATCTGTCGTTCTTGATAATTCCGGCTGAATCCAGGGAATCCAGGACACCCGCTGCAATCGCCTGTGCAATATCCTGAAAATTTTCATCAAACAGATTATTGTCGATATCTGAGTTGATGAATCCGGCTTCTACCAGAACTGCCGGCATATTCGTTCTTCTGAGCACTACCAGATTAGGGCGCGCTTTCACACCAAGATTCACGAAACCAACCGCTTCTAACTGATCGGCAATGTCCTGGGCCATCTGGTACTTAAGCCCCGAGAGATCATACACCAATGTCTCAACCCCTGACACTTCATTGTCCGTGGGAAATGAATTCCTATGGATGGACAGGAAAAAATCTACTCCTGCATTGTTGGCTTCCATCGCCTTTTCATAGGGCGTCTGATACACATCTGTCGTTCTCGTATACTGCACGTCGATCCCATTGTTCTGTAAGATCTCGCCTACTGCCAAGGCCAGTCTCAGGGTATCATCCTTTTCCTGCCGGCCATTGTACACTGCGCCCGGGTCGCGTCCTCCATGTCCGGCGTCTAACATAATTGAATACGGCATAAACTGCTCCTGCTGCTTTTTGCCTTATTATATGCAAAAGTACCGGATTCGGTTCTATATTTTAAAATTCAACTCATAAACCTTAACCGGCCTGCCCTTTGAAGTGGCAGACTTCGTATATACCATATCCGCCGCCCCGCCTTTCACAAGGTTCCCCAGAATCCTGCCGGCATTCCGGGAACCATGGGATATCCCGGTATTGAAGCAAATGCTTCCGAAGGGTAAGAAAAATCTTGTCCAGATCGGATGTATCTGTATGATGCTCTCCGTTGCAATGTATGGTCTTGTATTTGCCACACTGACTGCACCCATTCTGGAAAGTGTCAATGCAATGGGATATGTATCTCTGTTTTCCATCCCGGGAGCAATCGGCGGAAAATTGGGTGATTAGATAAGCCGGAGAAATATTGTCGTCAAACCCGGTATCATCTGCGCCTTAAGCGGTATTGCATTCGCATTCGTCCGCTCGCTGATTCCGCTTATGATCCTGCGCCTGCTTGTCAGTCTTGCACAGGGTGCATTTACAGCAACGCCATATATCATTGCAGGTCTGATCAATGAAAGAAAAGATGTTCCCAGAGCAATGGGTATGCTTGCAACTGCTATCGCCGTCGGCGGTTTTGGCGGAAGTATTATTGCAGGTATCCTCACAGACATGGGGCTTCTCACTATAGCAATCCTCATGCCTGCAATCCCGCTGATCCTGGGCGTGCTATTAATCGGTATGAATATGCCGAACCAGAAACGCGAAGGCAGGGTTTCCATCGATGTACCTGGTATCTTCGCATTGATTATTGCACTTTGCGGCATTCTCCTGGCTTTGAACTTCGGTTCTTCTATCGGATGGACACATCCGGGAATTATCGCCGGATTCGTAATCGGTATTATCGCACTGTTTGCACTGATCAAAATTGAAGGCAAATCCAGCGAACCGATCATTCCTCTCAGATTATTCCAGAACAAGAATTATACTATATTATTGATTGTCGGATTTATCTGTTATTTTTATCAAAATGCAATGAACGTATATGCGCCGATCGGAGCCCTGCAGGTAATCGGAACTTCCACAAGTACCGCCGGTGCATTACAGATGCCGCGTACGCTAATCACCATCCTTCTGCCGACAATCGCAGGCGCATGGGTTGGCAAGAAAGCCGGCAACAGTTGGAAGGCTATGGCAATCGGCTCGCTTCTGGCGGCCATTCCTATGGCTGTCATGGGCTTCTTCACGAGTCCGAATGCATCGATTATGGTTTATTTTATCGCCCTGACCGTCACGGGTATCGCAGAAAGCTTCCGCTCCGTATCCATCACTCCCGCGGCACAGGCAACTTTGCAGCCTCAGGATATGGGAGTAGGCACCTCACTGGTTAACTTTGTAAATTCTCTTGCTAACACCATCTCAGCGGCGGTTCTTGGAGTCTTTTATAACATGAATATAGCCGACGATCCTACGAATGTCGATAAGATCCAAAGCGGTGTAATTATGGTATTCGTGGCTGCGGCAATCGTAAGCCTGGCCGGATTCGTGATCGTCCTTCTCGTCATCCGGCCGCAGATGTCAAAAAAAGCAGAATAATTTAAAACAGGCATTGTAAATAAATGTGAGTTAATTTTCAAAAGAAGCATTGTAAATGAATGTGAGCTAATTTATAATGGAACATGCAGAAAATATAGAGGAGGAACGCATGTGAAAAGAGAATTAGTGATCGTATTAGATTTTGGCGGCCAGTATAATCAACTTGTGGCAAGGCGTGTTCGGGAATGTAACGTATATTGTGAGATCTATTCTTATAAAACAGATCTTGATAAGATTAAGGCGATGAATCCCAAAGGAATCATCCTGACCGGCGGACCCAACAGTTGTTACGGACCGGATGCCCCGGCATACTCCAGAGAGTTATTCGAGCTCGGCATCCCGGTGCTTGGCCTCTGTTACGGGGCTCAGCTTATGATGCACATACTCGGCGGTGAAGTGACACGCGCGGATGTCGGGGAATACGGCAAGACTGAAGTGCTGATCGATAAGAAAGATTCGAAGGTATTCGAGCATGTCTCTGATAAGACGATTTGCTGGATGAGCCATTCTGATTTGATCTCTAAGGCGGCACCAGAATTCGAGATTACAGCACACACAGCCAACTGTCCGGTGGCGGCAGCTGAAAATCCATCTGCCGGCTTATATGCAATTCAATTCCACCCGGAAGTACTTCACACTGCAGAAGGCACAAAGATGTTATCTAATTTTGTTATAAATATCTGCAGGTGTACCGCCGATTGGCGGATGGATTCTTTTGTGGAAGAATCTATCAGGCAGATCCGGGATAAAGTCGGAAGCGGCAAGGTGTTATGTGCCTTATCCGGCGGAGTGGATTCCTCCGTGGCGGCAGTTCTTCTCTCAAAGGCAGTCGGCGGACAGCTTACCTGTGTATTTGTGGACCACGGGCTTCTCCGCAAGAACGAAGGAGATGAGGTCGAATCAGTATTCGGACCAAAGGGCTCTTATGACCTGAATTTTATCCGCGTCAATGCACAGCAAAGATTCTACGAGAAACTGGCAGGGGTATCTGAGCCCGAGAAGAAACGCAAGATAATCGGGGAAGAATTCATCCGTGTATTCGAAGAAGAAGCTAAGAAGATCGGCACCGTTGATTTTCTGGTGCAGGGGACGATCTATCCGGATGTGGTGGAAAGTGGTTCAGGCGGTGAATCCGCAGTGATCAAATCTCATCATAATGTAGGCGGATTACCGGATTATGTGGATTTTAAGGAGATTATCGAACCGCTTCGGGATCTTTTCAAAGACGAGGTGCGAGAAGCCGGTCTGGAACTCGGTATTCCTGAACACCTGGTGTATCGGCAGCCCTTCCCGGGACCGGGACTTGGGGTCCGAATCGTCGGTGAAGTAACTGCCAAAAAGGTGCAGATTGTTCAGGATGCGGACGCCATATACAGAGAAGAGATCGAAAAAGCAGGTATTGCAAGGGGGATCGGACAATATTTTGCAGCCCTTACAAATATGCAGAGTGTCGGAGTCATGGGTGATGAGAGGACGTATGATTACGCGGTAGCGCTTCGGGCTGTGAATACGATAGATTTTATGACTGCTGAAGCTGCAGAGATACCTTACACAGTGCTCCAGAAAGTAATGAGCCGGATCATTAATGAAGTGAAGGGGGTTAATCGAGTCATGTATGACTTGACTTCGAAACCACCAGGGACGATTGAGTTCGAATAAGTTGGAGTATCGTAAAAACCCAGTGTTTATGCGGGTTTGCGGCACTTTAAAAAGTCTTTTGATAACAAATTGATAACAGTTGCATAAGAGCCATTATTCTTGTAATCCAGTGGTTCTATGGTTAGAGAATGATTGACAGGCGGTTGTGCAACAAATAAATCCATATTAGAAAGCCCTTAGCTGTGGGTATGAAACTCATGGCTAAGGGCTTTTTGTCGTCTTTATTTATCTGGTTTGAGTTGATCTTTGAACATTTCGACTAAGGCATCACTAAGTTCCTGTGATGGCACTTTCGCCCATCTCTGTGTGGTATCGAACTTTGGATAGTGGTAACGCCAGTTATCGTATTCTTCCTTACTGATTTCTTCGGAAGATAACTTGTCCGCCTGTTCTTTCCAAGCATAGAGCATTTTCAGTAGTTCGTGAGCGTCTTTTCCTTTGTCCTTGTTGACTTTCAGACAGACTTCTCCGTCTGCTTCGCTGACAGTCAGACCGTATAAATCTTCAAGGGTAAACAAAGTGTGCATCAGTCCGATATAGCTGTCAATATCGGGTACATCGAGGGCATGAGGGGAAACATCAAGTGCCTGTGCTAGTGCGGCAGTAAGTTCCGCTTTCGGTTTTCTTGTTCCTGTTTCATATTGTGCTAAACGTACATCGGCGCTTCGCTCAGGAAAACCGACAATCGTACCAAGATATTTTTGTGTCATTCCACGCAGAATGCGGAAAAAATGTATTCTCTCTCCAATCGCCATAATCATCGCTCCTTGTATATGTAGTGTAATCAGTATAGCAGATATGTTTAGGCGAAGTCAAGACAATACAAAACAAAAAAGTTTAATATTCTTCCCGAAACCGCTTGACACAAACAAATATGCTTAGTATAACGGGTTCAAAATTAAACAAATAAGTTTAGAAAAAAGAGGGGGACAATCTATGGAGAACAAATTTATTCGTGCCGAAGAAGTGGCACAGGAACTAAGCGTATCAAAGCCTTATGCCTATAAGTTAATCCGACAGCTGAATGAGGAGCTGAAAGCTAAAGGTTTTATTACGATTACAGGGCGTGTGAACCGCCAGTATTTTTATGAAAGGCTCTACGGAGCAGGAAAGGAGGAAAAGTAATGCCGGTATTTAAGAATGAGGACAATGGAACATGGTATGTGATGGCAAGGTATGTGAACTGGAAAGGCGAGCGTAAGCAGAAATGCAAACGTGGTTTTGCCACCAAGAAAGAAGCTCAGGAATGGGAGAGAATGTTCCAGTTACAGAATGCGTCTGACCTTGATATGAGCTTTGAAGCCTTTACCGAACTGTATATCCGGGATGTGAAAACCCGTCTGAAGGAGAACACATGGCTGACAAAGGAGCATATCATCCGCACGAAGATACTTCCGTATTTTGGCAAGTTAAGAATCAGCGAGATTTCCACAAAGGAGATTATCACATGGCAGAATGAACTGCTTGCCTATCGGGATGAGAAGAAAAAGCCATACTCACAGACTTATCTAAAAACGCTGCACAATCAACTGTCAGCCATATTTAATCATGCAGTACGTTATTATGAGTTGCGTTCCAATCCTGCCGCAAAGGTGGGAAATATGGGAAGTGAGGAACACAAGGAAATGCTGTTCTGGACAAAAGAAGAATACAAGAAGTTCTCTTTTGAGATGATGGACAAGCCAGTTTCCTTTTATGCTTTTGAAATGCTTTACTGGTGCGGTATCCGAGAAGGGGAGCTGCTTGCACTGACCGCAGCGGATTTTGATTTTGAGAAAGAAACGGTCAGAATTAACCTATAGTTCCGCAAATATTTTAGACTTACATTTTGATGCAAGCACCTTGAAAACCGCATAAATATTACAAATATTGG
>ERZ808044.691-NODE-691-length-29526-cov-13.167035_pt1 | contig 29526 bp, 24 predicted proteins | sample MGYA00380195_ERZ808044 | MGnify/ENA primary metagenome ERZ808044 (study PRJEB31490, sample SAMN06133423) | mouse gut metagenome | isolation source: Z7_2 | host: mice | place: China: Chengdu | collected 2015-05 ...
GTTCTGATATAATCAAACAGAGTATTCATTTTATTTTTCATATGATTATCACCTCATACTTTATTAGATAATCATATGATACCACTTTGGGTGTTCAAAAATCTCCACACCCAGCAAGACCAACACAGTTTTTGACTAACACCATAAATATTTGTTACATTTTCACAATCATAATTGAATTTGCATTTTTTTAATTTATCTACTATAATGAAATAAAAGAAATCATTCACAGGATACTTATGTATTTGATCAATACAAATCTGCTGCATTTAATAATAACTATCAAAGACAAAAGGAGAATTAAGATCATGATGCAAAGCAACACTGACATTAAACAGATCAATCGTAAAAACGTACTTTCTTATATTTATACACAGCGCAGCACAACACAGAAATCTATTAAAGATACGCTTCAATTAAGCCGTTCAACGATTGTTCAGATCCTAAAGGAATTTGAAGACCAGAAATTGGTTCTGCAGGGAGAAGTATTAGAGTCCACCGGCGGACGTCCTGCCACAAGCCTGCGCTTTAACCCAAACTCAAAGATTGCGATCGGCATCGAACTTTTGGCTGGACATTATGAGATTACCGCACTGAACCTGTACGGCGAAACAACAAAGTTTGAAAAATTTATCTTACCTTATGAGAACACTGGAAGCTATTACACACAGGTATGCAGATCTGCACAGGTTTTTATCGCGTCTGTCACGAATGATCCTGACAGAATCCTCGGAGTCGGAATCGTGCTTCAGGGTCTGATATCCACTGATGGGACACAGATAACTTACGGAAAAATTTTAGATTGTACAGGGCTTCGGATTGAATCTTTTTCCCGTCATCTGCCATACCCCTGCCTGTTTTTCCACGATGCAGAGGCGGCAACCGCCGATGAAATGTGGCAGTCATCCCAGTTAAATAATGCAATCTACATTCATATCCGAAGCAATATGAGCGGTGCAATCATTGTAAACAGAGAATCTCTGGCCGGCACTGAATTAAAAAGCGGGGTATTTGAGCATATGACAATTGTGCCTGGCGGAAAGCCCTGTTACTGTGGAAACCGCGGATGCCTTGACGCCTATTGCTCCACGAGTGCACTCCTTAATCAGGAGGAAACGCTGGAATCCTTCTTCCAAATGCTTCGGACAGGAGATGGGAACATTAAAAAGCGTTGGCTTGAGTATCTGCATTATCTGGCTCTTGCAATTAATAACCTCCATATGTTCATAGACTGCCCTGTCATTTTAGGCGGTACAATCGCCAAATATCTACAAGGCAGTGACATCAAACTATTGCACCAATTTGTCCGGAACAATACGGCATTTCCAACAGAACGCGAATTCATTAAAGTCACATGCTGTCCAGATTCCCCAATCAGCAGGGGAGCTGCTTTACACTTTGTAAAAAAACATCTTCACTCTTTACTGACAGTTTGACACAAGCCATCAGTTGATATGCCCTGCCTTCCACTTTTGCTTCCCTTATTCTGACCGCATTGCACCGGCATACTGTTTCTCCCTTCTTGTCTTATAGCACGCTACGCTTGATTTGCACTAACAGAAGCACCATGCTGACGCCCAGAAGGATATGTCCGATTCCGGCAACACCGGATATCGCCGCGTCCATGCCAGAGGAAAGCACAGGCGCCAGTACCTGGACAATTCCCCGCACGACAAACATCACAGCAGTCAGGTTCAGACCAATGTGATAGACAGCCAGTACCCGTCCGGTTTTCACAGTAGTGAAGGAAAAGCTCTTTTCCATCAGGAGAAGCAGCAGGAAAAACACCATACCCAACAGGAAATAATGAGTATGGACAACAGAGAGCGTAGTCTTTCCGGTAAAACCGTTGAATTTAGTAAATTCCCGGTAAAACACGCCACCGGCCATTGCAAATATGGCGTATAGAAGTGCTGTATTTATATAACGTTTCATGATTATTCCTCCTTTACTTGTATTCCTGTTTCATAGCGAAATATCCGATAAGCACCTTTATAATTTATTTTGAACTGTGGCAACGGCAAATACAGCCCGGCCATAGTTACGTCCAAACAACAACCCGGCCAACAGAAGGGAAGCGCCCAGGCCAGTGTAGAAAACGGCAATAAACTGCTCCGGCACAAGTCCGCTTGCCCGCAGACCAATGCCGCCGGTCATCATCACCGCCATGATTGCAAATGACTTCCCGTCAAAGAACTTCAGGAAAAAATGCTGTTCTTCCAGATAAGAACTGATTCTGGCGGTATGCTTTTTTACCAGTTTTCCAAAAATAAATCTCTGAAACACTGCAAAGACCAGTACAGACAACAGACAGTTCAACACGGTAAGATATGCCGGATAAACCATCAGACCAATTCGAAGAATATTAAACCCCGCTGCGCTCCACACCAGACAGGCGAGCAGCAACAGTGTATTCCGTTTTACTTTCATAATTCGCCTCCTTCAATGAACATCGTTCAATATACGGGATAAAAAACCACAATTCAATGGGGTTTTAATAAAGGGTTCTGCGGACAATCTCCAATACGGCAGCCGGGTCATAGTCCTGGCGCAGCAGAGCGGACAACATCAGAGAAAATAAGACATCCGCAAATCTTTCCACTGTAAACTGCTCTGAAAACGCATCAGCCCTGATTCTGGCATCCTGCTTCAAGACAGAACACAGCTCATCCAGAATATGCTGCCAGGTCTGCTGCATCCTCCGTTTCCCATCGGATTTATCCTCCTGCATAAAGCCCAAAGAGTGCAGTGTAAAAAATCCAGGATACTGTCTGCAGCCGTATTCCATCCGCCCATACATCCATGCAATGCAGGCCTGGGTGTCCTGAAACAAAGCAATATCCTCCGGACGATGAAAAATCTCACACCAGATACTTTCTACTGTGGCGCACATCAACGCAGCTTTTGAATCAAAATAATTGTATATGGACCCCACCGATACCCCGCAAGCCGCCGCAACAGAACGGATATTAGTTGCAGACCACCCCTGCTGCTGAATCAGTTCGCGGCTGGTTTTCAAAATATCCTCTTTCGATGTTACAACTGTATTCATCTAATCACCTCAATATGAACAATGTTCATTATAGCGGACCGCATGGCTTTTGTCAAGTAACAGAATCGCCTGTTCTGCCCTGACTGTGAATCCGGAGTTTGTCGACATAGTACGGGGAACAATTGCGGTTGCTGCCTCAACACATCAAAAAGCTGTCGAGCTTCTCCATCCGACGGCGCAGCAGCAGGAAAGAGACAATCCAACCGCAAAGACCGCCCAGCAGCAGGGCCAGGGGATAAAAATCATTCACCAGAACAGCCGACACCGCACCAATGACTGTCACCGCCAAAAAGACAACGGCACTTATACATGCGCCGCCGTAATCTGAAAAATAATAGAATACGACAATAGTGAAATACATACAAAACACGACATATACCCCCAAACTCAGAATTACGAACATATGCAGCATCTGGGCGCTGGCATTCAGATAAGGGAAGAACACACTGACCAGGCAGACCAATACCACCGTGATAATAAGCTGGATCTCATACACAAAAAAAAGCTGGTGGCGAAGCGCCCTGCCCATGACCTCCCGTTCTTTCTGAATTAAATCATGGGTGCCGTTATTCAATGCAGAAACATACAAGGTATACTTCTCATAAAATGCCGTCTCCACCTTAACTACAAAGATAACCAGTGACGGCATATTCACAAAAACAGCAATGAACAGGGCAAAATCATAGACCGGGACTGTGGAAAAAACGCTTACCTGTTCTGTAATCCTGGAAAAAAACCAGTAAATGATGGTAGGGCAATAGATTCCCAGCGTATAAGCAAAGCCCCCGACAGCCAGTTTGGGGTAACGGCGAAAATAGGCAAAGAACGCAAAATACCGGCCCCGCGGCATTCCAAAGGCTTTTACACACTGAAAAACCAGCGCAAATACAACTACAAAATAACAACATGCCAAAGCTATGCAGGCTGCGGTTACTTTGTTAACGGAAAGCCATCTGACACAGAGAACGTACACAGCCAATGCCAGCAGCAACCCCAGAAAGAAACTGAATGTGAGCGCCTTGTAATGCTTCAGCGCCGAGGCATAGGTCATCATACTGTAAGTATCTGTCACCAGCACGCCCAGGAAATAATAGCCTGCCAGGAAAGAGAGCGGCACTTTGTCCTGGAGATACATGCCCGCACACAGCAGGAACATGACAGTGCCGGAGATGGCGGTGGAAAGTGACAGCACACCGAAGGCAGACGGACAGATATCTGATTCCCTGCCCAGAAAGATACAGTCTGATATGTAACGCGACACAGGGGCAGCAAAAAAGACCGCCGACAGTGTGGCAATCACAAAAGCGTAAGTGGTGGATGCGATAAAGAACCGCTCTTCCAGCAGCGTGAGGCCCGCCTGATTCAATAAAAGCTTCAGTACCAACAACAAAACCGCCGACAAAACCGCCGGTCCAACGGTAGTCATTGTAGCGTAGACAGTTCCCCACAGGTTCGCCGCCAGTGTTTTTCTTCCATATATTTTTTTTAGTTCAAATCCGATTCCTGCCATGGGATTCCTCCTCCAAATGTTTATAGATATTATGGAACGCCTCCAACATTCCTTCCCGGCTATAATACGCCTCCACCCGTTTTCTTCCGGCCTGCCCCATTCTCCCCGCGAGGCCCGGGTTTTGTATGCAGCGTAAGATGGCCTGTGCCATGGCTTCGCTGTTCATAACCGGCACGATAAGCCCGGCAGGTCCGAATTGGTCGTCCTCCCTCCCGCCTTCCAGCAAAGCCCTGCAATCGCCTACATTCGTGGCTACAAAGGGAATCTCCGCCGCCATACCCTCCAGGATAGCCAGAGGCTGTCCCTCGCTGATGCTGGAGAGGAGCAGCAGGTCCACCTCCGGCAGATGCTCCCTGATATTGACCTGCCCCAAAAATTCCACACCTTCTGTCTTAAGCTCAGCCAACAGCTCCATACACTCACGGTAATACGCCGGATCCTCCGCGCAGTTTCCCATAATCCTCAACTGAACCTCCGGCGCTGCCCGCTTAACAATGTCAAAGGCCAGGAGCATGGTTTTCACATCCTTTATCGGCACCACACGCAGCACCGCTCCCAATACAAAAGGACCGCTTTTCTTCTTTTTCCGGCAGGAATCAAAGTCTTTGGCGTTTACGCCGTTTGGTATCATGACAATCTTCTTTGGCGGGCATTTCAGCTCTATCTGAAGGGAACGGTTGGTCTCAAATAGGGTCGTGACTATACTTGCCTGCTGGTAGGCAATGAAGGAAAGCTTCTTAAAAAAGTCAATCCACAATTCCTTAAACTCTCCCTCCACCCATCGGGAACGGATGATATCCTCCTCCCTCTCCCTCGTATAGATGCCATGTTCGGATAAAAGCAGGGGAACCCCTTCGATATAGGAGGCGCAGCTTCCCAGGATTCCGGCATATCCGGCCGAAACGGCATGATAAATATCCGCTTTTAAAATCTCCTGCGAGAGGATATACATCAAGGGAAAATAAATTCCGCGGAAATTCCAGAGGAAATGAAGAAATACTTTCTTAGATTCCTGCCTGTGATACTCTTCCATACAGATATCAAAGAAAGATTCGCTCATCAGAAGGTCGCTCATATGCTGATGGTGCCGTCTTGCAAGATCAAGTACGCCGGTCCAGTTGATGGCGTCCACAGAACCGCTCAGCAATCCCTTCAAGGTCTCTTTCTCCTCCCTGGTCAACCGGATCTTCTTACCGCTCTTTTTCCATGCCGCATCACCCAGATACAGCGTCCTGATTTCCCTCACGTTTTCCGGTATGCGGCATACATACTCCGGCATCTCCTCTTTCGTGGTTGCAATGGCCCATACCACAAACTCTATATCCTCAAACTGGCTGCACAACATCTGCATCCAGCTGGAAACGCCTCCCGGAACATAGGGGTAACTCCCTTCACAGATCAAACATACCCGCATACTTTATTTCCCCTCCTCCAGCATAATAATTCCATTGTTTTCCTGAATACGCAGAAGATAATATCCGTTTCCCACATCCTGATAAGTCAGGCCCTTTGCATCGGCAATGCGGCTGTTCGTGTGATAAAAGAGCGCCTGCCCTTTTACGGCGCCGCTGCAGCTTAACTCTATGCGGCTGCCGTTCTTTATAAAGCCGTAATCCATTTCCTGATAACTCCTCACATCTTCCTCGGTCTGGGACAGGGTCCTGCCTGTGAGCCAGGATACACGGGACAGGATTTCCGACTCAAAAAGGCTGATCTGCCTCTTATCCAAATCCCAGGCAGCAGTCCCTTCATCATTTACAATCAGCGTGCCGACATCGAACACATGAGAAACCATGCCGTAGGCTCCCAGGACGGAACAGACAGCAAAGAGATTGCCGTCCTCCATGGAATTCCCCCTGGTAGCCGCAAAGAACACGGCGTCCTCCTGGCAGTCCGCGGCATAGACCAGCTCCCCGCCCAACTGAAGCACTGACCTGCCAACGGTCATAAACAGATCTTCACCCACCTCCCCGAAACTCTCCTCAGAAGATGCTGCCGCCAATATGAAAGTATACGGCGTATCCGTACGAAGAGAAATCCCCTGAAAAGCGGGCCACATCACATCCTGGACAAAACCTTCTGCGGAATAACCGTATTCCCGCCTGCACAGCTCATCATCAGCATCTGTGAGCTCAGGAAAATCGTCAAGGAACACGGCCTTCACCCCTAAAACCGGATAAATGAAATCCGAAAGCAGCGCACCAATGGCACCGGTCAGAAGCCCCATACAGCGGACGTCCGCAAGGAATGTTCCATTGATCAGGCAAACACTGCCCTTCTGCCAGTCATATGTATAGAGGATGGGGACGTTATTTTCCGCATCCCGGACATAGACGGACGCATCGGAACTGACCTCGATCCGCACAGAACCGCTGCTTCCTTCATAACAGGCCTGCTCCGGCTGTACGGGAAGCAATGGTTTTTCAAAAACCAGGTCATGGTAATCTTCCTCTGCAGATTTTTCCCTTATACCCAATGCCGGCCACAAACGGGAGTCTTCGTTTCCTTCCGTAAGGCCCGCTGCCAGTATGACACGTCCCCCTTCTGAGATAAACCTCTCAAGATCTGCCATATCGGCATACCGGCCGACAGATGCATTGCAAATAATTATCAAATCCTTCTCCTTTACTGCATCTGTATCCAGTTTTCCTTCTTTGGCCACCGCAAGATGAAGGTCCTCACAGAGCTGCCGGACATTTCTGTAAATCTCCTTGCAGCGTGTATCCTGGGAATCCCCCAGAACCCATACCCTGGGCTTTTCCCCTTCATCTACCTGCCCTGATTCGATGAATTCCCGTTTTGAAACAAGATCGCCCTGGACCGGAATACTGTCCGGCCGGCTCTCATTTATACTGTAAATCAGAAAAATACCGCCCAGGGCAACAACAATCAGGACGATATACAATAACCGTTTGAATGATAACATGTAAGACGATTCCTCCAATAGCGTAACTGCTCCAGCCCCTGGGGTGAGAGCCGGATTTGTTTATTTCTGCACAGGTCATCCAGAATATCTTCGAATTTCTGCCGTTCTCCCGCCTGGTAGAACATTTTCAGCATATCCTGATAGGCCGCTTCGCTCCGCATCCGATCTGCGTATCCCTGCCAGAGGCGCTCTGCATCCGTATATCGGCCAAGCTCCACCAAAGATCTCAGATACTCCTCATACTCTTTCTCTAAAACCCCGCTTTCCTCTGTATCGATCTGTCTCTGCACCAAATCACATAAGTGCTTACGATAGACGTTTTGCTCCCTGTCAGAAAGGACTCCGCTGTCCAGCATTTCTGCCAGAACCGCACAGGCCGTGTGATATTTTTCCGGATCGCCGGGCTCCTGCTCATAATCCTTACGGCACTCCAGCCACCGCGCCTGCTGTAGCCGATATATCTCCATCTTCGCGGCCGCCACATAATGGGCTGACTCCGAGTCCTCATCCTGCTCTGCCGCCAGAAGTATCTTATAATTCTCTTTCAGGTCCTTCCTAAGCTGCTTCAGCAGAAGGGCTCTCTTTTCCGCGTTTCCGCTGACGGCCATGGCGTCCTCCACCGGCACTACATCCAGCGCCTCCCGCACATCAGGGTGTTCCGGCTGACGGTCAATCCAGGAAACATGTGTCAGGACAGCTTCCCGGTCGACTCCTGCCTTTTCTAAAAATGCCCAAAGCAGCCCCAGTAAAAAATAGATGAGAAATCCAATCCCAGGAAGGAAGACGAAAAAAACCGCCATTGGGGCGCCTTCCCGATGGATTCCTTTTATGACGGCGTACAATACCGCCAGCGCAAAATTTGCAGCCAAAAGCCAAATCAACATAATCGTTCCCTCTCTTTCCGCCCGCAGGGCTTAAGAAGCCTCCTCCGGTTCGTCCAGAACCAGATAAGCTTCTATGCCGTTACTTAAGAGACGTTTTTGCAGATACTCCACATTTCCGGGGCCTGTACCTGCCAGCAGGGCAAAGAGCCTTCCTTCCCCATCAGTTCCCAGACAGTCTGTCACGCGGAGTATCTGACCGGCTACTTCGGCGGCCTTTGCCAGAGAGCCGGAATATATAAGCTCCACCACGCAGTATTCCGCCACACACTTCTCTGCCTTCTCCACGGCCAAAAGAACCCTCCGGCGAAATGCCTCCGGCTTCAGGATATCTGTATCCTTCACATATCGTTCCTCCCTGGACAGCTCCTCATATTGCAGCGCCTTTTCCATGGAGTCCCTAAGCAGCAGAGACATGGTTTTCAGCAGATTGACATGGTACAGCGTCTCACACTCATAAGGCAGCGTCTTAATAAGAACCACCGCCTCGGGAACGCCCCTGCAGACAATGGGCAGCACTACGGCAGGTTCCCCGCTCCCAAACTCGCCCTGATAAAGTTCTCCCTACACCACCGCATCATATATCTGGGGAGAACCGGAAAGATTCCATGTTTTTCCGTCCATTGCGGAACTGTCTGAAAGTGCACCCACCAGCCGAAGCCAGGGGCTTCCTGCCTGCCCCTGATAGACGGCCACCGTGTCCGTACGGACCAGCTCGGAGATAACCTGCATAGTCTCCATGAGGATACGTTCCGGCTCCTGAACCATCAGGCGGCTGACCAGGCTGTACAGCTTTGGGAATCCTGATTTCGTTGTCAGGAGACGCTCCTCGTATTCGTTTTTGATAAGTACGTTTTCCTCATTGATATTCTTAAGATCCTCATACTCCTCTTTCAGCATCTCAAAATCCAGACGAACGCTTCTGACATCCTCCCTGAGCGTGTTGGTGGTGTAACTGACCATGAGACCCAGGAATACAAATTCCACAACCGCCAGCACACTGCCCGCATAGGAATAAAACGTATTCAGCTCCAGAATGCCCATGTTCTGGCCGTACAGATAGGCAGCGCTGGCCAGGGCCGCCGCCAGGGCACTCTGGTAGATATTGTATGATATGGAAATCAAAATAACGTAAATCATCAGCCAGTTAATCTGAGAAAACAGGGTGTGGGAACTGCAGACAGAATCCAGGGCAAAAAACACTGCAAAAATCAGAAGGTTCTCCGCCAGCTTACGAATCCCTGCCGGAACAATCCGCTTGTTTCTGCTCTGATCCTTTGCCAAAACCCGCTCATATATGATCTCGCCCCTCTGCATCTGTTCTTCCAGGTTCCGGAAATCCTTCCATCCAAGCTCCTGTCTGATCCGGCTGCTGTCCGCCAGTGTGACGTAAGCCGGCTCCTCCCACAAAACGGCCTGCTCTTTATATTTCTCCAACCGGCAGGCCAGTTGGTACAGACGCTCCACGGAAACCTCGGCACTTCCACAGACATTATATACATACTGTTCTCCGGCATCCATCACCCTTTTCACGGCGTCTGCAAAGTCCAGGACATGGAGCGGCTGGAACACGCCGGCCTGCATATGGTCCTCAATCCCTGCGGCTGCAGAAAAAATCCGGCTTAAGAAGTCAGTCCCGCCCTCTTTTGGCCGGTCGGTATAAAGCTGCGATGCCCTGAGAGTTACCGCGTCCATGCCATACTGTCTCCGGTAAATATCCAAAAGCTGTTCTTCACAGATAAACCGGAGTCCCCGTTCGCTGACGGAGGCGCATTTGGCAGACTCATCGGCCTTTCCTCCGATATTCCCGTATACCTCAATGGATGACAGCAGTATGAACTTCACATGCGGGAATGCAGCAGCCGTCTTCAGTGACCGGGCCAGCAGAGCCACATCTTCATCCGACTCCTCCTCATGGGCACTGTTTATGTAATGGTTTCCGGCAAATATCACGAGATCCGGCGAGATTGAGCGCAGGAGTTTCCCGAAATTTTTTCCCTCCCGGGGACTGCAGTAAAAACGGTGCAGAGAAACACCCTTCGATTTCCGTGGAAGCGTCTTATCTGACAGAAGATAAACATCGTTCCCTTCCTGCCTCATCCGGCAGACCAAAGTCTCTGCCAGCTCGTCATCTGTTCCAATATAGACAATTTTCATAAAACTTCTTTCCTCCGTATTATCCGACGGTGACTGAAAAACTTTGGCCACCGTTTTTTATGATATTGGTCCGCCTGACAGCGTATATGCTTTTTATCCTGCACATCCGCCTTTGGGATGATTCTCGTAATACCATTCGAGGAAATCATCATGCAGTGCTTCTCCCCGCTTGCGGGCAAGGATCGCTTCTTTTTTATCAACATAAGATCCAAGATAATAGGTCTTTCCCTTAAAAGTGATCTGCGCGACCCATTTGCCGTTTCTCCTGTTTAAATAAACGCCGGTACACCCGCTGGTATTACTGGCAATCAGCCGATTCTTTGTCGTCTCTAAAATAGTCACCGAAGTGCCGTCAATTAGCTTCAAATTGTCCCGGTAGACCTCTGACTGAAGACAGCCGCAGCTCTTGGTCTTTCCTGTTTGGAGCAGCGTCTGCCCCACAATGGTCTCATTTCCGCAATCGCATACGCATTTCCAACGGTGCATCCCGCCCCTTTTCCCGGCATACGCCGTCACAGTCAGACGCCCAAAGCGTTTCCCGATGTAATCTTTTCTCGCGGGATGGCTGAGACAGCCACAACTTTTCCGATATCCGGCAGTCAACTGATGAAGCGGGGCATGAACCTCGCCTCCGCAATCACAGCGGCACAGCCAAACTGCGCTGCCCCTCACAATCTGACCGTCGGGTTCTATGGCGGTCAGCTTACCAAAGCGCATACCGGCAATATTCCGCTGTCCCGGTTTGACCTTGGACACACAGCCGCAATCCGTTACGGTCTGCCTCTTAAGGCAACGAGTATCCAACATAATCTCACCGCCGCAGTCACAGCGGCACAGCCAGACAATATAACCGCATTTTCGCTCTGCCGTAGGGGCAACTATGGTCAGCTTGCCGATACGGCAGCCCACGGCGATCGGCGATGGAATCTTTTTTTGCTGTCCTGATAAATCCTTTTCTGTCAATCTAATGCACACTCCCCGGTATTGAAAACATAACTAATCACGCCTATAGTTTAGATGGTTATGGTTTCCGGCATCTTCTCTCTTTGGATTTCGCCCGCTTATATTTTCGCAGAATGACCAAATCTGCGAAATCCAAATAGCTGAAAGCCGTTTTCCATATCCAAATTTATTTTATTATACGCAATTTAAAGAATAATTGCAATACCCGCCATGAAACTTTTTCTGAATCCGGCGTCTTTTAACTGCCCTGTCTGAAAACCAGTTGTGTTTTCGGAGGCTTCCGGCAGTAAAACGAAGAGGAGAATGAGCAGTTTTGTGGTAAGATTTATGGTAAAAATCTCGAAGGGAAAGTACTGGACAAGAAAAATGGAGGAGAAAAAGAATGGCAAGGCACGGAGAAAACATTAGAAAAAGGACAGACGGAAGATGGGAAGGGCGTTACAAGGTATTTGATGAGAATAAAGGAAAATACATTTATCGCTCTGTGTACGGCAGAGATTATGTGGAAGCAAAAGAAAAACTTTTCATGGCCAGGCTTGGATCGACTTGTCATGGTATGGAGAAAAGAACGATGGAGGAAAAGGATGCGGGCGGCGGCACGGTCCTGTTCTCACAGGCCGCCGCAGAGTGGCTTGCGGAACTTTCCGACAGACGGAAATATTCTACTTACATAAAATATGACGCCATTTATCGGACACATCTCGTCAGTACTATCGGTTCATGCCGGCTTTCTGCCGGCACGGCACAGGAGATGAGAGAAAAGATTTTTGACCACCTATCGGGAGAGGGAATGTCGGAAAGCCTGCAAAAAAGCGTCATCTGCGTTGCGAATCAGATTCTTGTCTTTGCAAACAGGCATTATCTGACAGGTATCCCTCTGCTCGAACGCCCGTCTGAAAAGGCGAAGAAAAAGACTGTTGGGACATTTTCCAGGGCAGAACAGGCAATGCTCCTTAACTGTATCTACAGACGGATGGATAATTTCATGACCGCGGTACTGCTGTGTCTGTACGCAGGGCTGCGGCTTGGAGAACTGTGTGCGCTTCAGTGGGATGATATCGATTTTAACGGCAAGACACTGACGGTGAATCGGACTGTGCAGCGTATTGCCGTATCGGGACATATGACAAAAACCATCTTGCTGGAAACGGGTCCAAAAAGCGAAAGCTCCAAAAGGACGATTCCGCTTACAGCGGAGCTTTTAGTACTTCTTTCCCGGCTCAAAAGGGGACAGCAGTATGTATTTGGGGATGAGAAGCCGCTGGATCCCAGAACAATGCAGTATCGTTTCAAAAAGATTTTGAAAGAAGCCGGTATTAGCGGCGGGACTTTTCATACTCTGAGACATACATTTGCCACGAACTGTGTGGAAAATGGCATGGATGTAAAAGCATTGAGCGAGCTTCTGGGGCATTCTGATGTGAAGACTACTCTGAACCGTTATGTCCATCCGACCATGGATTCAAAAAGGAAACAGATTGGGGCGCTTTCTGATTTTTATGGTCAGATTTGTGGTCGGGTAGCTTAAAGAAATGACGGCACTACCGGGGAAACAGTAATTTTTCGCAGATTTGGTCATTCTGCAAAAGGAAAAAGCATAACGGGCACAAAAACAAGAAGAGATTTCTTGTTTTTGTGCCCGTTTTTATATTTTCTATCCTTGTTGATACTAAAACCCTATGATCTCAACACCCTTGCCTCTCATCTCTTCAATCCTCGCCTGTGTTACAGGAATAATACACAGATGTACATCCTCACCCCAGGCAAAATAGGGATACATCCCTATATTGCCCCTGTAATACAGAGCACACGGTACGGACTCGGAGGTATATTTCATATTCGTATCATGTTCAAATGCAAGCTTATTCAATGTTGTATACAGTTCCCGAATCTGTTCGTCCGGGATATCCGGGAACATCACTTTGATCGCATAGTAGCACAGCTCCTCATAGATAGTATACATTTGCTCAAAAGAGCTGTGGGCATCGTAGTTAACAGTGATCTCCTGGATATAATCCGCATTGCTTGGCGCGTAAACCGTGATGGTCGGAAGAGGCAGTATACTCTCATCTCTGGAATAGTGATAGCGGCAGGTCCTATGGCTGGAATGAACGGAACTGTCATACACATAAGAGCGCCATTGCCATGAAGGAAGCAGATACCGTTCCCCTTTATCCGCCCAATAGTAGCCGTTGAAGCTGTCTATGAAATCATCCATTGGCATCTGGAATACAAGCTCACCCGGCCGATTCTCCATAATTTCTATATTACGAAGCTCCTTCATCTCTGCCTTCTCCTTAAGAATCTCTTCTGTCCTCTCCTCTTGCAGCGTATCTTCATTATCAGGAGCCTGCCGGTCCGCCTGGTCTTCTGCCGGCACAGCCTCTTCTTCTGTCTGTTCCTCCAAAACTTCTACATGCTGCAGCCCGTATGTTACACCATCTACAATTACTCTTGCAAAGACTATGGCACCAATTATCATGAATGCCCCCAACACTATGTTCCCCGGTTGTATTTTCATCTTTCTTCCAACTCCCTTCTCGGCCTGTACCCTGGAATCAGACGGGCGTTCTCCCGGTCCACCTGATTGCCCGCATATATGAGCCTCCCGTCCTCCATCCTGTGAAATGTCACCACATGCCCAAAGGCGTAGTCCGTGCCTTCTTCCATATAGATCGCCTCTACATACGCCTTAATCTCCCCTTCGGTATTCTCCTCGCACCGCACAACCTCTGGGAATGGCTGAAACTGCTGTACACGGTTCAGCGCGTGGACCGCACTCCATGGATAAGTCCCCTTCACGGCATCATACCTGGCATATTCTTCGATCTCTTCTGTCTGAATATCAAAATACTGCTGTATTACCGTCTCGAATTCTTCTTTGGGAATACCGCCAGAATAGGTCTCCTCATTTAATGTATTCCCGGTTGCCATCTCATACAGATACTCGTACAGATCATTGAATTCTATCTTATTAAGGCTGCTCTCATCCCAATCCTCCAGGAACAGATTATTGCTCAGGTAACTGACCGGAACGATATAATGCTCCATGATATCCCGGCACTGTTCATCAAGCGGCAGGATACGGTAGAAGATATGCATATCCATCTCCTGATTACGTGTCAATGCCTTCTCCCAGATTAACCACCCTTTCTTAGTGTATTCCCAGCGGTACACCCGGATCTTCTCCATCTGCTGGATATAGCACTCCATGGTCTCATCAAACATAGCGCTTAGATAGGTCACGGTCAACTCCTTTTCATGAAATTGAAGATGATAGTACCTGAATATCCCGATCGTATTGATCTGAAAGAATTCTGTTTCTGCATCTTTCCCCGCTTCCGCTTCTTTAAGAACAGTATCCACCTGCTCATAGTTCGTCATATTATAATCACGGCCCCCGCAGGTAACGGAACCTCCGTCTGCCGCCGCGGTATCAATCATCTCGTGTACCGTCTCTTCCGGCAAATTGATTCCGTCAACCGATGATGCGTCATTGCCGTCCGCCAGGCTGTCTATATAAATCTGCCTGCACTTTTCCATCAACGCGAACAGCTTCCCGCTTACTTCATCCATCTCCTTTTGATCCATCTCAATCATCTTTGGTTCATAGTCCGGAGAATCCTCAGCCTTATCCTCACTTAAGATATCCTCGCTTTCCCTTTGATTCTTCGTGACATCCCCGCGCGGATCAGGTACACCGCAGCCTGATACCAGGATCAATATACATACAACTATGAACATATTTATTGCCAGTGAAGTGCATATTCTTTCCTTCATTTTATATAACCTCATCGATTTAAACTTTCTTATATCTTACATTTGTAATATTTTATATTATAAAGCTTTTACCGCTGTTGTCAATAGAGTTGCCAACAAAAAATTCCCGGCATATTCTCTCACCAAAGACTATGCCGGGAACGAAACCGTTCTCTGATCACACTTTAAAACATCCTCCGCCGATGAATTCTCTCAACAGCGAATTCGTAGGCACATTCTCACTTCCGATTCCTACAAAATAATCCAGGAACTTAAGAAGCCTCTTAGCCTCCAGATATTCCGGGCAATTCCTGTCAATCCCAAAGAGCAGCGGCTCCACATAGAGCTTCAGCACAGCCAGCTCATAGATCAGCGTAGAATTGAACATGATATCCGCTTCCTCCTGGAACGGGAAGATAAACTTCTCTTCCCCTCTTCTGACCGACTGCCACATCCGTATCGTCCTCTGTGCCGAAGAACCTCTGGTACGGGCATCCCTCACAATACGGCGGAGCAGCCTGCCGTCTGTCGTCGGAATCCGGTCGTGCTCATCGACATTCAGCTGGGTCAGGGCGCTGATATAGATCTTAAACTTGTTCTCATCCGGAAGATTCAAGGTCAGCTTCGGATTCAGACAATGGATCCCCTCAATCACAAGCACATCATTTGGTCCCAGTTTCGTAGTCTGTGAACCATACTCCTTATGCCCTGTCACAAAATTAAACGTTGGAATGACCACTTCCTTCCCATTCAGCAGATCATTCAGCTGCCGGTTGAACAACTCTATATCCACAGCCTCCAGGCACTCAAAATCATAGGCACCTGTCTCATCCTTCGGATTGTCTTCTCTCTCCACAAAGTAATTGTCCACAGCGATCGGACGCGGAGTCAGTCCGTTTACCCGAAGCTGAACGGATAAACGGTGAGAGAACGTCGTCTTGCCGGAAGATGAGGGGCCTGCAATCAAAATGAACTTAAGCTCCGGGCGCTTTGCGATCCGAGCTGCGATCTCCGCGATCTTCTTCTCCTGCAAAGCCTCCTGTACCAGTACTACGTCATGGACGTCGCTCTTCGTGATCTTATCGTTAAGCGCGCCGACCGTCTCGATTCCCTGAAGGTCCCCCCAGTGAACCGACTCTTTCAATACCTGGAACAACTTGTTCTGAGGCTCAAACGGCGGCACCTCCTTAGGCGCCGACTGGACCGGCATCTGCACCACGAATCCCTCATCGTACAGATACAGCTTGAAATACTTCAGATATCCTGCGCTTGGGACCATATATCCATAGTGGTAGTCCTCGAACTCATTCATGCTGTAGATATTCACCTTAGAAACCCTGCGGTAACGGAACAGGCGTTCCTTGTCCCGCATCCCGTGCCGCCCAAACAGAGCAATCGCGTCATCGGTATGGACAGAACGCTTATGAATCGGCATATCCATATCCACCATCTCATGCATCCTGGCGTCTATACGGTCCAGGAAATCCTGATCAAGCGTGACATCGCCGTCTACCGTACAATAATATCCCTTGCTGACAGAAAAGTGAATTCTTACCTTTCTGACAGCATCATGGCCTGCTACATCATAGACAGCCTTCACCAACATCAGATTGATACTCCTGCGGTAAGTCTTGTTCCCAATCTCTCCTGCTGTTGTCTCAAACTGAATCGTACAGTCTGACTTCAGTCTCTTGAACAGCTCCTGCAGCTTCCCGTTCACAAACACCAACACAATGTCATCCTTGTAATCCTTCTGATAATCCGCCGCGATCTGACCGTATGTAGTTCCTGCTTCGTACAGACGAACCTCTTCTCCGATCTTTACCTGGTACATCTCCTTGTCCATATATCCACCTCTCCTTTATTATTTATATACAAAGCCCGCACAGCCTTAACCTATACGGTTGCAAACGGATGGCGAACCGGCGCCGCCACGACTTCCACTTCTTTCAGCCGGCCTGCCAGATATCCCCTCATATCTTCCGCAAAGATCTGCTCAATTCCGTAATGTCCCGCATCGATCACCGCCATCCCCTGTGCCGCCGCATCGATTCCGTCATGATGTCCGATATCTCCGGTAATCAGCACATCTGCCTGTTTGCGCAGAGCTTCTTTTATCACACTCTTCCCGGACCCCGGGCAGATAGCAATCCGATTCGTCTGTCTCTGCATATCCCCAAATACTCTGACAGCGTCCAGATGAAATACTCGCTTTACCTCTTCACAGCATTCCTTAAGCGTAACCGGCCTTACTAACCGGCCGACCCGGCCGATTCCATTTTTTTCCGTACTTTCGCAACAGGTGACCTCTAATATCTCCTGCTGCTTCAAATCCAGCATATCCGCAGCAAGCCGCGCCATCCTGAGCACGTCATAATTCGTATGCATGGCATAATAAGATATGTCATGACGAATCAGTTTCAGAATGCGCCTTCCAATAAAATCCCTGTTCGTGATCTGCCTCATTCCGCTAAATATCAGCGGATGATGGGTAACCAGAAGATCTGCCCCGCACCGGATCGCCTCATCCAACGTCTCGTCTGTCACATCCACCGCCACATAGATGCGCTGTATCTCCTTATCGTCTCTTCCCGCCAGAAGCCCTGTATTATCCCACTCCAGTGCATAGCTTACCGGATAGGCTTCCTCTATTACAGCCAATATATCTTTACACAGCATATCTTCTGCTCTCCTCCTTCTAAGAAACTGCCATGACGGCTCCTCCTATCGGCCGAATTCGCAGCCTGCCGAACTGCGGACCGTAACCATCAAACTTTCGGCCGGATACAGTAATTGCCCAGCGCCCGGCTGATGATCATAATATCCCTCCGGATCTCCTCACGGCGAAGCTTCGCACCCTCACTGCCCTGATGGTGATCCAGCTCCTTGAATATCTCTTCCCTGATCGCCAGTTCCCGGTGGAGGAACCTCTCCAGCACAGGATGCTTCTTCTCCAGAAGCCGTTTCCCAAATATATATTCACACTCTGTATACTTAAGAGAGTCTCCTGAAACCGCCGGAACCGCCCTCATCATCGTATAGAACTTCCCGTCCTCTTCCACCATATCCTCATCTATGATATCCATATGATGATCCAGCAGATACTTGCGCACCTTCCATATCTCGGTCTGCGGCTGCAGGATGCACGCTTTTAACTGTTTTACTACTTCTTCCCCCTCTTCGAGGATCCGAATGATCAGATTGCCTCCCATGCCGGCAGCTATGACTGTATCGACTTCTCCCGGCTCCAGGGCATAAAGCCCGTCCGACAGTCTGGTCTCGATCTGGTCTTTCAGGTTATGCCCGATAATATGCATCGTGGCACGCTTAAGCGGGCCGCCGTTTATGTCCAACGCTATTACCTTCGACGCAATTCCCTGCTCTGCCAGATAGATTGGTATGTATCCATGATCTGTTCCAACATCTGCAACAGAGGCGCCCTCTGTCACAAGACCTGCAACTGCGTAAAGTCTTCTTGATAGTTCCATAGGCGCCTCTTTCTTAATCCAGATAATCTCTTAATTTTCTGCTGCGGCTTGGATGACGGAGCTTCCTTAACGCTTTCGCCTCGATCTGCCGGATACGCTCCCTGGTAACGTCGAATTCTTTTCCGACTTCCTCCAATGTACGCGCCCGCCCGTCATTCATGCCAAACCGTAGTCTTAATACCTTCTGCTCTCTCTCTGTCAGAGTATCCAGCACTTCGTCCAGCTGCTCTTTTAACAGAGTCTGTGCCGCCGCTTCTGCCGGCACCGGTACATTGTCATCCTGGATGAAATCACCCAGATGGCTGTCTTCCTCCTCACCGATCGGTGTCTCCAGAGATACCGGCTCCTGTGATATCTTGAGAATCTCCCTGACTCTCTCCACAGGCATGTCCAGCTCATCCGCAATCTCTTCCGGTGTGGGTTCACGCCCCAGCTCCTGCAATAATTGCCTGGACACACGGATCAGCTTATTGATGGTTTCCACCATATGGACCGGAATACGGATCGTTCTCGCCTGATCCGCAATTGCTCTGGTGATCGCCTGACGGATCCACCAGGTCGCATAGGTACTGAACTTGAACCCCTTACGGTAATCGAACTTCTCAACAGCCTTAATAAGCCCCAGATTTCCCTCCTGGATCAGATCCAGGAACAGCATGCCGCGCCCCACATAACGCTTTGCAATACTGACAACCAGTCGTAAGTTCGCCTCGGCCAGACGCTTCTTGGCATCTTCATCCCCCTCTGCCATCCTGCTCGCCAGATCCACCTCTTCATCCGCCGTCAGAAGCGGCACCTTGCCGATCTCTTTCAGATACATACGCACGGGGTCTTCGATACTGATTCCATCCGGAACAGACAGATCCAGCTTCTCCATATCTACATCGTCTTCTTCCGAGATCATAAGATCCACATCATCCAGGTCATCATCATCCCCGCTGATACGCAGCACATCGATATTGTGAGCCTCCAGATACTCGAAGACCTTCTCCATCTGATCCGGTTCCAGCTCCATGTCTGAAAAGAAATCATTAATTTCCTGCACTTCCAGAATACTTTTCTTCTTCTTCCCCAGAGAGACCAGTTCTTTTAATTTCTCTTCAAATTTCACTACGTTTTCTTCCATATAGTGTCCATCCTCTCATCGCTTGCTTATATTTTATCCTTAATTAACAGAAATATGCAGTTTTTGGATGTCCTGCAATTCCCTTTTTGCATTCATCAGCCTCTGAAGCCCCTTCATATCCGTCGGTTCCAGGCTTTTTGTCGCCTCCTCTATGCTGTGGCTCTTGACACGGAGGATCGTCTCCTTAAGCGCCTTCTCCTGCTCCTTTGGAGTCGAAAGCTCCCTGATCTTCGTATTGAACAGGCCCGCCGCCTCCCGGTGCTCCTCTTCTTCTGTAAAATGATTCATAATCTTCGCCGGATTCACAGCCCCTGCCTCGTACTGTTCATAGAGCAGTTCTGCAACCGTCCGGTATAATCCTTCTGTAAAATCCGACGGGGTAATATATTGCCCGATCTGCCGAAACAAGGTCTCATCTTCAATCAGCCAGGTCAACAGAATTTTCTGGGACTTCATCATCCCATCCTCTTTCTCTCTGGGCTTTGCCTCGGCGGACTTAGGCCTTCTGGCCGGTCTTGCAAGCCCGGACCGGACCGCCATCTTACCGACAAGCTGCTTAAGATCCCCCACTCCTACATGATAAGCCGCCGCCACCGCTTCTATGTAGTTATTACGCTCAATCTCTTCATCGAACTCCGTAAGCCTTCTGGCTGCCTCCCTCATAAAATCCGTCTTGCCTTCCGGAGAATGCATATCATAGTTCTTCTCCAGGATCTCAAGACTGAACATGAATCCATTCCTTGCCTTTCCAATCCGTTCCTCGAACGCATCGGATCCAAGGTTCTTGATGAATTCATCCGGGTCTTTGTAGGGATCCATACGGATGACCCTGGCCGTAATCCCTACGTCCTTAAGGATCGGCACTGCACGAAGCGCTGCTCTCGTCCCTGCCTCATCACTGTCATAGGTCAGATAAACTTCCTGCACATATCTCTTGATCAGCGAAGCATGGCCCGGCGTCAGTGCCGTTCCAAGCGATGCCACCGCGTTCGTGTATCCTGCCTGATGCAGCGAGATCACATCCATATACCCCTCACAGAGCAGAAAATAAGGCTTCTTCGAACTCCGGGCCCGGTTAAGGCCGTATAAATTCCTGCCCTTGTCGAATATCATGGTCTCCGGAGAATTCAGGTACTTGGGCTGGCCGTCCCCCATAACTCTGCCGCCAAATCCAATTACCCGGCTGTTCACATCCATGATGGGGAACATAACCCGGTTCCAGAACTTATCAGACGCACCATGCCGTTCATCTACACTGATCAGTCCGGCCCTGGCGATCATATCTGTCTGATATCCTTTGGATCTCAGATACTGATACAGGAGATTACTGTATTTGTTCGAATACCCCAGGCCGAAAGCACGGATCGTATCGTCGCTAAGTCCCCTGTTCTTCAGATAGGTAAGCGCCTGAACACCCTGGGCGCTCTTGAGCTGTACATAATAGTACTGTGCCGCCATCTTGTTGATCTCAAGGAGAACCGCCCTGGTATCCGCCCTCTCCCTTGCCTCTTTGGAATATTCCTGTTCGGGAAGTTCCACCCCTGCACGGTCCGCCAGAAACTTAAGCGCTTCCACAAAAGAAAAATTCTCATATTCCATGATAAAGGTAAATACATTGCCGCCTGCCCCGCATCCGAAGCAGTAATACATCTGCTTTTGCCGGCTGACAGAAAAAGAAGGCGACTTCTCATTATGGAACGGGCACAGACCGAAATAAGAGCTCCCCTTTTTCTTAAGCCCTACATAACCAGATATCACATCCACAATGTCATTCTTTGATCTTACTTCTTCAATTACTTCTTCGGAATACATCATTTATACCCTCATATATAATATTCGACAAAAGTATTCGATTTCCTTTAAATTTTCCACGATTCCGGGATAAAATATTCTTCAAACTTTTTTATTGCATAAGTATCTGTCATTCCTGCTATGTAATCACACACCGTCTGCTCCTTTGAAGACTCTCCTGATTCTATCTTCACAAGGAACTGTCTGGGCATCAAATCCGGGTGCTTCATATAATATCCGAACAGATTTTCTACCATCTTAATCGCTTTCTCTTCTTCTGCTTTTGCCACAGGGTTCTTGTATACATTCTCATACATGAACCTTCGAAGGCCCAGCATTGCCTCCATCACCTCCGGCGACATACCGATCTGCGGGCGATCCATACTGTTGATGATCACATCATGGATCATAGTATCCAGCCTGACCCTGGTGGATGCTCCCAGAACCCGCCTGTACTCAGAAGGAATATCCTCTTCTGACAGAATATTCCCCCGAACTGCATCATCAATATCGTGATTAATATATGCAATCTTATCTGACAGACGCACAATCTGCCCTTCCAGTGTATGCGGCGTACAGCAGAACTTATGGTTGCGTATGCCGTCCCTCACTTCCCAGGTAAGGTTAAGCCCTGCTCCCTGTCTCTCCAGACATTCCACGACACGGACACTCTGTTCATTGTGGCAAAATCCCATAGAACATACTCTGTTCAGGGCATACTCCCCCGCATGGCCAAAGGGAGTATGCCCCAGATCGTGCCCAAGGGCGATCGCCTCGACCAGATCCTCATTCAAACGCAGCGCCTTCGCAATCGTCCTGGCGTTCTGCGAAACCTCCAGAGTATGTGTGAGCCTGGTCCGGTAATGGTCGCCCTTGGGCAGAAGAAATACCTGAGTCTTCTGCTTCATACGGCGGAAGGATTTGCAGTGCAGGATCCTGTCACGATCGCGCTGGAATACCGGGCGGATATCACATTCTTCTTCCCTGCGCTCTCTCCCTAAAGAATCCCGGCTTTTTGCCGCATAGGGGCTTAGATACTCTGTCTCCCGAAGCTCCAGCTGTTCCCTGATTGTCATATTTCCACCGTCCCATCTCTCTAAACTGCCTTATCCCAACCGCTTTTCAATGGCATCCACAACGGTCTTAAGCACCTTGATCCTCGCGTAATACTTGCAGTTGCCTTCCACGACGATCCACGGTGCGTACGGCGTGGATGTCCTGATCAGCATCTCGTTCACCGCTTCTTCATACTGATCCCATTTCTCCCTGTTGCGCCAGTCCTCATCCGTAATCTTCCACTGCTTCTCGGGATTCTCCTGTCTCGCCTGGAATCTTCTGGCCTGCTCTTCCTTATCGATCTGCATCCAGAATTTCAGCACGATCGCACCCGCATCCGCCAGATCCTTCTCCATATCGTTCATCTCTTTGTAGGCCCTCTGCCACTCCTGTTTAGAACAAAAACCCTCGATCCGTTCTACCATCACTCTTCCGTACCAGGTCCTGTCAAAGATCGTCACATGGCCTGCCTTGGGCATATCGACCCAGAACCGCCAGAGATAATGGTGTGCCTTCTCAATATCATTAGGGGAAGCCGTAGGATGCACCACATATCCTCTGGGGTCCATCTTCTCTGTCAGACGCTTGATCGCACCGCCTTTGCCTCCCGCATCCCAACCCTCGAATCCAAGGACCACCGGGATTCTCCTGCGGTAGAGCTCTCCGTGCAGCTTCTCCATCTTCTTCTGCAGCTTCGACAGACGGCTCTTATACTCCTCCTTCGTATATGTAAGGCTTAAGTCCGCCTTCGCAAGAATGGAGTTTCCAAACTGCCGGGCCGCTTCGATATCCGAATCCGGCACGGTCTCCTGCTTTCTGCCCGCCTTCTTCTTTACTTCCTCTACCTTCTCGGCCAGCGTCTGGGCAACGATGGCATAGATCTTCGCAGTTGCAAACTTACGATCTGTCGCCTCTACGATATTCCACGGCGCATATTCCGTATCCGTCCGGCGCAGCATCTCTTCGTTCATCTCCTGGTATTTTTCAAAGGATCTATTGCGCTTCTGGTCTTCCCTGCTCACCCTCCATGCAGTCTCATCAGAGCTTAGAAGCTTGTCAAAACGCTTCTTCTGCTCCTTCTCATCGATCGCCAGAAATATCTTGATGATCACCATGCCGTCCGCCGCAAGCTGCTCTTCAAAAGAACAGATGGAACGGTAAGCATCGTCGAGCTCACTCTTCTTCGTCTTCTTATCAAACCGGTCAATCAGCACCTTACGGTACCAGCTGCTGTCATAAATCGCGATACGCCCCTTTGACGGCATCTTCGTCCAAAATCTCCAGAGAAACGGATGCATCTTCTCCTCTTCCGTCTCGTTCTTGACCGCATACACTTCAAATCCGCGGGGGTCAAGAGCCTTAATGAGCTCACCGATCTGGACCCCTTTCCCGGACGCACCATATCCTTCAAATGCAATCATCACCGGTATTTCAAGTCTCCTGCATTCTCTCTGGAGTTTGCCAAGCCGCGCCATAAGCTCCGCCATCTTCTCTTTGTATTCCGCCTTACTCAGAGACTTCGTCAAATCAAGCTTTTCTAACATAATTTCCTCCTTCGCCACAGCGCCCAAAAAAGCTGCCCGCTGCAAGCGGCAACTTTTTGGATACGCAAAATCTGAACTTTTCCAACAGCTTTATTGATTCTGTCTCTATTATACACCATTTTCTTCATATATATTGCATAAAATAAAAAGAATTATAACACAGCACTCATGCAGCGATAAATCAGATCTTCGCAATATCAATCAGCGTCAGTTTCTTAATATCCGTATTCTCAAGACTGGTGATCAGCGCCTTTGCCGTATCGATCGCCGTCAGGACATTGACTCCGGTCTCGATTGCATTTCTCCGGATAACAAAACCGTCTTTTGCCCGGTCTGCTCCCTGATGCGGCGTGTCTATGACAAGGTCGATCTTATGCCCAAGGATCAAGTCCATAAGATTCGGTGATTCCTGCTCGATCTTTCTGACCTTATTCGCCTTCACACCCCCTGCTTTTAATGCCTCGGCCGTCCCTTCCGTCGCGAAGATACGGTATCCGATTTTCTGAAATCTGCGCCCGATCTCAACTGCCTCTTCCTTATCGTCTTCCCGCACGGTGATGATCATATTCTTATGCCTTGGAAGCTTGATCCCTGCTCCTAAGAATGCCTTATAGAGAGCCTCGTCAAACGTCGCGGCGATCCCCAGGCACTCTCCCGTGGACTTCATCTCCGGTCCCAGGCTGATATCCGCGCCGCGGATCTTCTCAAAGGAGAATACCGGCATCTTTACCGCGAAATAATCTGCCTCCGGCTGGAGGCCCGGCCGATATCCCAGGTCCCTGATCTTATTACCGATAATGACCTTCGTCGCAAGAGGTACGATCGGAATCCCGGTCACCTTGCTGATATACGGAACCGTACGGCTGGACCGGGGATTGACCTCGATGACATAGACCTCCTCCCCGCATACGATGAACTGGATATTAATCAGTCCGATCACATGCAGCGATCTTGCAAGTCTCCTGGTATACTCTCCGATCACATCCTTGGTCTTCTCTGAGATGCTCTGCGCCGGATAGACGGAGATACTGTCTCCCGAATGAATTCCGGCACGCTCAATATGCTCCATAATGCCCGGAATCAGAATATCCTCCCCGTCGCATACCGCGTCAACCTCAATCTCCTTTCCCTGCAGATACTTATCCACCAAAATCGGATGATCCTGTGCAATCCGGTTAATAATCCCGATAAATTCATCAATATCATGGTCATTGATGGCGATCTGCATGCCTTGTCCGCCAAGCACATAAGAAGGTCTTACCAGCACCGGATAACCAAGACGGTTCGCGACCTCCTTCGCCTCCTTCGCCGTATATACCGTGCCTCCTTTTGGTCTTGGTATCTTGCACTCCTCCAGAATCTTATCAAATAATTCCCGATCCTCCGCCGCATCCACATCCTTTGCAGAGGTTCCAAGGATCGGTACTCCCATCTGCATCAGGGCTTCTGTAAGCTTAATGGCTGTCTGCCCGCCGAACTGCACTACCGCCCCGTCCGGTTTCTCCAGATCAACGATACTCTCCACATCCTCCGGTGTCAGCGGTTCAAAGTACAGCTTATCCGCAATATCAAAATCCGTACTTACCGTCTCCGGGTTATTATTGATAATGATCGTCTCGTATCCCTCTTTCGCAAACGCCCATGTACAGTGCACCGAACAGAAGTCAAACTCGATCCCCTGGCCAATCCGGATCGGCCCTGAACCAAGCACCAGGACTTTCTTCTTTCCGGCTGACCGGACTGCTTCATTCTCACTGCCGAACACCGAATAATAGTAGGGCGTCTCGGCCGCGAATTCTGCCGCGCAGGTATCCACCATCTTATAAGCCGCGGTAATCCCATATTCATGCCGAAGATCATGAATCTGCCGTTCTGTCTTCCCTGTAAGCCCTGCGATCACTGTATCCGGGAATTCCATATGTTTTGCTTCCCGAAGCAATTCTTCATCCAATTCATGACTCTTCAGTCTCTGTTCCATTTCCACAAGAATCGCCAGTTTGTCGATAAACCACAGGTCGATCTTCGTGACGGCATGGATTTCTTCATAAGAAATCCCCCGGCGAAGCGCTTCTGCAATCCGGAAGATCCTTAAGTCGTCCACCACAGCCAGTTCTTCTAACAGTTCATCCCTTTGAAGATGAGAGAAATCATAGGACATCAGACTGTCCACATGCTGTTCAAGGGAACGGAGAGCCTTCATCAAAGCTCCCTCGAAGTTATCACAGATACTCATAACTTCCCCTGTCGCTTTCATCTGAGTGGTCAGCGTCCGCTTCGCACTGATGAATTTGTCAAAAGGAAGCCTTGGAATCTTGACCACACAATAATCAAGCATCGGCTCAAAGCTTGCATATGTCTTCTTCGTAACCGCATTCTTAATCTCATCCAGCGTATAACCAAGCGCAATCTTGGCTGCCACCTTGGCGATAGGATAACCGGTCGCCTTCGATGCCAGCGCTGATGAACGGCTGACACGGGGATTCACCTCGATGACACAATACTCAAAAGTCTCCGGGTGCAGGGCATACTGCACATTGCACCCGCCGGTAATATTAAGCTCACTGATGATATTGAGCGCAGAAGTCCGAAGCATCTGATACTCCTTATCCCCCAGCGTCTGGGAGGGCGCAACCACGATACTGTCTCCCGTATGGACTCCCACAGGATCGATATTCTCCATGTTGCATACGGTGATACAATTGCCTTTGCCGTCACGCATCACCTCATATTCGATCTCCTTCCAGCCCGCGATACAACGTTCCACAAGAACCTGTCCCACACGGGAAAGCCGAAGTCCATTCTCTAAGATCTCCATAAGCTTCACCCTGTTGTCCGCGATACCGCCGCCGCTTCCTCCAAGAGTATAGGCTGGCCTCAAGACCACGGGATAACCGATCTCCTCCGCGAAACGGACTCCTGCCTCCACGGATTCTACGACCATGGAGGCCGCACAGGGCTCACCGATCTTCTCCATGGTCTTCTTGAATTCCAGGCGGTCTTCGGCCTTCTTGATCGTCTCGGAAGTAGTGCCGATCAAAGCCACGTGATTCTCTTCCAGGAATCCGCTCTCCTTAAGCTCCATAGCAAGATTCAGCGCCGCCTGACCGCCGAGAGTCGGCAGTACACTGTCCGGCCGTTCTTTCAGGATCAGCTGTTCCACGACCTCCACTGTAAGCGGCTCGATATAGACGCGGTCCGCAATATCCTTATCTGTCATAATCGTCGCCGGATTCGAATTCAGAAGGACCACTTCCAGCCCCTCCTCCTTCAGAGACCGGCACGCCTGCGTACCTGCATAATCAAACTCCGCTGCCTGGCCGATTACGATCGGACCCGACCCGATTACCAAAACCTTCTTAATTGCACGATTCCTTGGCATGATCTACGCTCCTTTCATCATATCTATAAACCGATCGAAGAGATACTCCGAATCCTGAGGGCCCGGACATGCTTCGGGATGAAACTGTACCGTGAATATCTTCTTACCCACATACTCAAGTCCCTCGTTAGTCCCGTCATTGACGTTGACAAATGCTTCTTTTGCAATCGCCGGATCCATACTTGCAGTATCCACCGCATACCCGTGATTCTGTGAGGAAATGTATACACGGCCGTTCCTCAGGTCTTTCACCGGATGATTACCTCCCCGGTGTCCGTATTTTAACTTATAGGTTCTTCCTCCGTTCGCAAGCGCCATCAACTGATGTCCAAGACAGATCGCAAAGATCGGAATCTCTGTCTGATACAGCTTTCTGATCTCCTCTATCACAGATACGTTCGTCTCCGGATCCCCGGGACCGTTCGACAGCATGATCCCATCCGGGGCCGCTTCTATGATCTCATGCGCCCGGGTATGCGCCGGGTAAACGGTCACCTCGCACCCCCTCTGATTCAGAGACCGGGCAATATTATTCTTCGCGCCAAAGTCCATCAGCGCAACCTTTGGCCCGTCACCCTCCAGGACATACTTTTCTTCACAGGAAGTCTCTGATACCACATCCCCGATTACATAACTCTTAAGCTTCACAAGTATCTCCTTAAGATCATAATTCTCATTGGTCGTGATCATCCCATTCATCGTTCCCTTTTCACGCAGGCGTTTCGTCAGGGCACGGGTGTCGATCCCCGCAATCCCGGGGATATCCTGCTCCTTGAGGAAATCCTCTAAGCTCCCCTCACAGCGGAAATTGCTCGGCATCCGCGATAATTCCCTTACGATGTATCCGTCCGGCCATGCCTTCTTAGATTCCATATCCGGCGTAACACCATAATTACCGATCAGAGGATAGGTCATCACAACCGCCTGTCCGGCATAAGAAGGGTCTGTCAACACCTCAAGATAACCTGTCATCGAAGTATTAAACACAATCTCACTGATCATTTCCCTCGCAGAACCGATACTTGTCCCGGTAAAGACTGTCCCGTCTTCCAATATAAGAAATGCTTTCATATACTCACCTGTTTCCTTTCTGAATATGGATCAAAATATTCGCATAACCTCTCAAAAGTTCCGATCGAGTAGGAGGAATTTCTCTTAAGAGAAATTCCGACCTCTCACACCACCGTACGTACCGTTCGGTATACGGCGGTTCAATCAACTTAACAAACAACACACCTTTCAGTGTAGTAGTCTAACATTGAAACTAATCCAAATCGGGTCAGTTTCTCTTTTGTTACCGCTATGTTCATAGCCCCTCTTTGGCATATATAGGCAATCCTTGCCCCTGTATATGCTGTTGTCCATGCATATTTGCGGCTTATTCCCAATTTTATCAAGTTCTTTGCTCTGTTCTGCGGTGTTTTCCAATGTTTCCATATACACATACGAAGCCGATAGCGAATTTGACTGTCTAACCGTCCGCATAACACTTTCATGCTGCCGATTTTGAAATAGTTAATCCACCCTCGGATAAGCTGATTAAGCTTCTCGACCTTATAGCCGTTTCTCACTCCCCAACTCCTGCAAGTGTATTTCTTCATCTGTGCCCTGAACTTTGCTACCGCTTTAGGATGTGGTCTGGCTTTGTATCCTTTAGCAAATGAGTCAAAGTAAAATCCAAATCCCAGATACTTAATTCCCTTGGGTTTATCCACCTTGCTTTTCTCCGCATTCACTTTCAATCCGAGCCTTTCTTCGATAAACCGCGTGATGCTCCTCATTACTCGTTCTGCCGCCTGCCTGCTTCCAACCATTATGATAAAGTAAGTAGACCTGAGGAACCTCCCCTCAAGTCTCTCTCAGAACCGTACGTGAGCCTCTCAGCTCATACGGC